>Ga0233450_10000937_pt1 | contig 32319 bp, 21 predicted proteins | sample 011ome_30_FD_189956 | JGI IMG/M metagenome (GOLD analysis project Ga0233450, IMG submission 189956) | Coastal salt marsh microbial communities from the Groves Creek Marsh, Skidaway Island, Georgia - 011501CT (spades assembly) | ecosystem: Environmental > Aquatic > Marine > Intertidal zone >... | reverse complement strand
ACTCAACATGTTTGATTTCAAATAATCTCTCTCCTAGTGGGAAGAAGATTAGATCACCCTCTCTGGGACGACCATCGATGATATACTCACTGTCGGATCCAGTCTCTAAGAACTCTCCAATGAAGTTATCAAACCTCTCTTTGGAGAGTGTCAGAGAAACTTCGTTTGTAGACTTGAGACCAAACTTTGTGAGAATATCAGAGTTCCTACCATATCCCTCAAAATTATTAATATATGCTTCGATGATAAAGTTATCATCAAACTTGGACATTGAAATCTCTTTCAAGATGTCCGTCTGGTCTACAATTTTTCTGGGAAGGTAATATACATCGACGCCATAAATCTTCAGTTGCTCATTAATGAGATCCTGTACTAGGAACTGCTCATTCGCAGTTCCCTGAAGAAAGAACGGGTTCAGTGCCATTATCCAATGTCATCCATGGGTGGGAGTTCGTATGTGGACTGGAACTCGCTCATGAGAGCATTAATTTCAGTCACTGCATCGTCATATAGTTGACGCCCATTGAGTTCAATACCGCCAGGCAGTTTGACTCCTTGGAACTTGATAAGATTCTGACCCCACTGACGCTTAATCAATTGAGTAACATATCTCTTCAACCAACCATCATTATATATTTTACTAAAGTCAGCCGGATCTACTGCTCTGTAGCAATCTAGAACAATGTATGTTCCAGCAGCTGCAGCTGCCCAATCCATGTCTAGATAGAGTCTACCCTGACGAACATTGAATCTCAAGTGACGATCTGGTGTCAAGAGATGATCAATGTCTGAAATATATGACTTGATCATTGAATACTGAAGAAGTTCAACACTATTAAAAGTGTAAAGATCGTTCAGGAATAATTGGTATTTGATACTGAACATGCCAGAGTTAATTACACTGGCATCAAACTTGAATACTCTTACGACACTTTGAACTGCATCTGGAACTTGTAAGAAGTTTCCATTTTCGTAGTAAGAAAAAGTGGAAGAGATTCCAGCAATGGTTGCCGAAGTGGTATGAGTTGTAATACCAGCCGCTCCAGGACCACCTGCTCTACCTCTATCAATATCGTCTTGACTTACGATGTACTTGAGATAAGCTCTCTCAACACCATTGTAATGTCTCTCGTTGAAGAACTGAATGGCATCATCAACGATGTCATCCAGTTGCTCATCAGCGACGTTAATCTCTAATACGGGAGCACCTAGTTGTCTAAGAGAATAATCAATTAACTCTTGTTTTGTTGTTGGCTTTGCCATTCTTCACCTCTCTTAGAATGTACCAGCATCAAGCGTATCAGTCCAGATGGGAATGCCGTCAGTACCGGTAGTCAAGACGTAGTTGGAAGTCGAAATGCCGCTATCTGTAGCAACACCAGATTTGACCAATCCAGTGCTATCGAAGTATGCAACACCGTTGGGACCATCGTAAGGATTCTCACCATCTGGTTGATAGTAGATACCAGCGATATCCAGGAAACCTCTGACGCCAGTAAAGCTGTTACCTGTTACTTCTGCGTTAGGAATGTAGGCCCAAAGTGTAGTCGTGCTAATCGTACCACCACTTTCATCAGCGATAGCACCGAAGTAACCACGACTTGTTACAGCGGTTGTTCCGACACCAGCAGAAATATATTCAAATTCAATACCTCTGTCTGCCGTATCTGCTCTACCTTGTGCAAAGGTTACAGTTGCACCAGCAGCAACGACTGCATCAGTTGGGGTATTGATTATAACAACATTAGTTGCTGTGTTTACAGAGTAAACAGTGGTATTGGTGACAATACCAGCAGCACTTACAACGTCATCTGTGTTAACACCTACAACGTTATCAAACGTGATAGAAGTGGTACCAAGAGAAACTTCATTCTCGACAGTCTTCTCTGTTGATGTATCACCCAATCTGATAACAGGATCATTAACGGTAACTGTGGTTGCGTTCTCGGAAATCGTAGAACCATCAACCTGCAGGTCACCCTTAATAACAACAATACCATCAGCACTCAGAGCACCAGGATGTGGATCCAGGTACAAGATACCAGTTGTATTCTTGGTCGCGATGACATTATCATTGATGATGATATCATCAACTTCTAACTGACCTGTAATGGTGGCAACACCAGACATGGTTGCGCCACTTGCGAAACTGGTCAAACCAGTAACTGTCAGATCGTCATCAACAACAACTAAGTTTTCATATGCAGTCAGGAACAGTTCACCTGCTCTTGTGGTGATGACTGTTGTATTTGCTGCACCAATGGTAACATCATTGATATAAGCGTTAGCAAACGCTCTACCAGAAGTACCAATGTAAGCTCCTTTGTCCGTATCTGGAATCATTCCAGTATTGAACATCACCTCACCGTTAAAGGTGGAGATGCCGGAAACTTGGAGAGCTGTATTCAGATAAGTCTGATCACCTTCTACTCTCAATCCATCGTTGATGGTTGCCTGGTCATCGATGATGACAATACCACCAGCCGAGTCAAGAGTTAAGTTACCACTCTCTGTATCAATCTCATTAGTACCACTTACAGCAATCTGAATATTGTCTGCTCGCAGTTCATCAATCTTTTTGTTTGCGTCTACAACGATCGCTTGGTTCGCAATCAGCGTCCCATGCAGCGCTGTGTTGGCAGGTAGAAGGTCTGTATAGTATTCACCACCGATCGGGATAGGAGCGTCTCCTGTGCCGTCTGGGTGACCAATATACAGTTTCTTGTATGTCTTTCCTGATCCTACGTTACTACTGTCGTAAACGTAGATAAGTTCACCTTGCGCGGTACCTTCACCGCTAGGTGCTAGATCGGGTACGCTAGATCCTAGCGTCCTCCTAATTTTAATAATCGACGCCATGTCTAAAAGGTTCCTCCGTTGATGGTCATGTTCCTAGTGTTACCAACGGTGATTTCCGCTGACGATTTCCACTTTGCTGTAGATGCGTCATAAACAAGAACCATACCATCTGCCAAACCATTGGATGTAATATCAACATCGGACAGGGTTCGGATCGAGCCGCCTCCGCCGCCTCCTCCGCCGCCTGAACCAAGCGTGGTGGATCTGACTTTAATGGCGTTGGTAGATCCGAGTCTTACAGAGTAGTTCGTCATATATCTACCTAAAATCTGGTTGCACTAGGTCGAACTATCGCACTGCCTTCCACAACCCTCGTTGTATAATTCGGGGGATCGGAAGATATGGGCGATAAAATGATTACATCATAGACATGTCGGCCTGCTTTAATAGCAGCGGTTTCCTCGTGAGAAAGGGCGATAGTGATCACACCATTCAAAGGATCGGAAACTGTAGTAGTAAAGGATGTAAATCCAGTGCTGGAATACGTCTTTCTCAACCGTGCAGATGCAGCATACCCTACCAAGCTTAACGGAGAATTAGTGCCAGGGTCTTCAATATTAAAGGATACCTTAAAATTAGCGCCTTGCTCAATATTAAGGTTGGCGACGTATACAGCCATTACTACTAGTCAAACCAAGTTTGAACTATTTATTCAAAACCTGATATAACAGTTCTTTTAACTCGCTAATTTCTCCTTTTAAAGACTCAATTTCTGCCTTGTCAGCACGTTTTTGATCTCTATTCCTGATGTAGTCTTCATACTCTGTTTTATTAGTATTAACTACGGCTCCAGTCTTGGTATCTTTTTTCAGGTCGGGTTTACCCTCGACCTGAGCTCTGTTGCCGTAGTGATATTCAAGAAGCAGTGAATGTGGATTAATCGTCATGCCAGTGCAATTACTCTAAGGTCTTGGAGTGAAGGAGGTGTGGATTCGTTTGTACCAGAGAAGTCAATCTTGATTTGGAAAGCGTTGAACTTATCAAGACCATCTGCTGTATAAACATGCTCAAGGAATTCATTACCAAAGGCAGGAGCAATTCTGGTATCAGGGGTTCCATCGGGAAGACCGACAGAGAATCCAGGGAACAATTCAAATGTGGGATCAGTTTCTCCAGAATCTGTTCTGAAGAGTCTGTAGAGAACTCTAACATCGCTACTCTGAGGTCTGTTGACACCCGCAAGAACCTTCAGTGAGGTTGCAGGATTATCAAGTTCAATCCTTGGGCCAATGTAGACACTTGCGTGAGGATCATTGGATACGCTGTTGACTCTTCCATCGATGGAGTAATCTCCAACAGGAGCGTCAATTCTATTTCTCTGAAGAACAATACTTGTAATATCAGTTCTTACCTGAGGAGAATAGTAAGGATTAAGACTCTCAAGGTTTAATGCGAGAGTGAAGGATCTGCTCTTAGGTAGTTCAGCCAGATATGTTGTCTCGTTAACTCTACCAGCAACGATACGAGGATCGGAGAAGAAGTTAACTTCATTGAGTTGGATAGGTTCAAATCCTTGATCTACGAAGGATGCCTCTGTTCCACTCTGACTGGTACCAGAAGTAGTTCTGACACTTGCACTAATTGAAGTTCCATCACCAGGAGTGGTGAACACCATGTTGGGAACCATGGAACTGAACTGGATGTTTTTGGAAGCCCAAGAACCATTTCCACCAGCAGTCTTCTCATCAGCAAAGGACAATTGCTCTTCGCCAGTCTTTCTTCCAGCAGGTCTATCGACCTCCAGGTAATACTTGTCAAATGTCTTCAGACCTTGCAGTCCAGCGTCTGTAGGCATCTTATGATCAGTGTTAATTCTGGTCAGCGAAACGCCATTGAGTTCATACTTGTAGACATCAGCACCAGCAGAGTGTGTCTGAACGGTTGTATTATCTACACCTCTGGTTGCAATACCAAGGTTTCCAGCACCAATGCTGTCATAGTAGATGATCTCAGATCCAACCTTCAGATATCCTCTGAATGTTGTGAGTCCTTCAAACTCAGTGAAGGTAGCAGTGCTTGCAACAGAGATTGCAGTGGCACTTACGGAAAGATCACTCTGCAGTTTGATAGGATCTGTATCAGGTTGAAGTCCTCTGATAGAAACATGGTTTGCAGAAGTTACATTACCATGAGAATCACTGTCGATTTCAAAGACATTCCCTTCATTCAAGTTCGATGTCAAAGAAGAGCTTCTAATCAGGATGTTGGTGATAGCGACACCAACTTCTCCAGAATCAGGATACCAGTAAAGATTCTGAGTTTCTGTAAACTGCTCACCTTGTACATTAGTCGCGTAGATGGTATCGGAGTTGTAGATGGCAGAGATCGTTACCTGACCACCACTACCACGTCCACCAACCATTGATGTTGTAATAGCAACGGTATCGCCAACAACATAACCATTACCAGTAGCAGCAGCGGAGACTGTAGCACCGCTAACCTGACCGTTTGATACAACGATCGATGCAGTAGCTCCTGTTCCACCTCCAGACTCATTGATCAGAGTTACATTGTTGTAAGTTCCATTAGTATAGTTTGTACCAACTCCACTTACAGACAGTGTTTCAATAGGACCACCAAATTGCTCAATGAATCCAGTGATATCTGTACTTACACCAGTGGTTCCAACCTTTTGACCGATGCGCAGAATATTATTAATTGCATCATCTTCGATTGTTGTAATACCAACAGTCAGTTTTCTGGGAAGAGTGGTAACAGAATTGTTTTGCAATCCTTCAATGATGTTGGACTCTTCATCAATAATTGGGTTATAGAAGAATACAGATCCTTTCTGGGAAGTAAACTTAGCTCTGTTTACTCTGAATGCCATATCTTCATACTGAGATGCAGTCCAGATAGATCCATTTTGAGACTTAAACAGAGATCCAGCACCATACTGTCTAGCATAGATGACACCCTCAACATTAGGTAGGGTTGTCGTATTGACAGTCTTTTCACCCATTCTTGCGACCCAGGCTTCATATTGGTCCGAAGAAGGACACAGGAGGACGATAGCGTACTCTGTATTGGGTTCTACAAAGATTGGTGATGGGAATGTAACCCTAGTGGGTACATCGGCAGTTCTAGAGGTGTTTACCTGGTCTGGTTCGAGAGTAATCTTAGAATCATCAGAAACCAAAGTTGTTGTGGGAGTTCCCAGTTCCATGGTTCTCAACTGAATCTCCAGAGGAGAAGCAGTATCCTTGTTACCCATGAAGATATCTACAGAAGTGATAAATCCACCTGTAGAATCTGTAGTAAAGGACTGTGCCAGAGGATCATAGAAAGTAACAGAACTTGTGGTTACCGTTCTGATAATACCAGTTGCTCTGTAGGTAGTTTCTGCAGAACTGATCAGCAGACTTCCGGGGAGAGGCTCTGCGTTGGTAGAGCTGGAAGTCATCTTATAAGTCTTAGTTCCTGTTGGGAATCTGAGAGCAGGTGCAGGTGTGCTGTTTGGATTTCTGAAGAAGAATGATCCAATAACAGTACCCCAGTTATCAGTTACCAGACGACTATCATCGATAGTTGCTTGTGCCTGACTTGTTCTACCAATGAGTCTACCACCAGGAGTGATGAATCCAGAGTAAGATCCACCAGCCTGTGCTGCAAGAGCATCAATGTCAACATTAAGTAGGACAGAAGAACTATTGTAAGAATCGAGAGCACTCATCAGGAGTGTTCTGTCGTAAGGACTTACTTGATACTTTCTGGTTGGATTATTGAAAGGACCTTCCTTATGGTTTTGTTGTGCTACTCTGAAACTAATTGTTCTATTTCCTGCAGAGTCGAAACCATCAACGGTTTCTCCAACAACAAAGGTTCCAGATACAGGAGTAACCTCAATCAGTTTTGGAATCCAATCGATACCACCAACCCCATCAAGGAAGTGATAATATCTGGTGAAAGGCTTAAATCCAGTGGTATGGTTCTTAACGTTTCTGGATCTGATCCAAGGATCACCGACCGAAGAAACAGAGGTAGATGAGAACGACTGTCCACGGCGTCCAGGGTTTGGAATCATTCTGTTTCCACCACTTCTGCGAATAGTGGTTACCCAACTATCGATTGCAGGAGTAAGTGTAATTGCACCAACCCACTCGATCAAGTTGAATGGGTTTACATTTTCAACTCTAGTTGCAAGAGGTTGTTCAATGTAAGTTTCTTCATTGTATGCAAGTTGAACTCTATTCCCCTTCTTAACTACATTGGAATCAAGTAGATCTACATCAGCGCTGTAATCAATCAGAGAATCAGCTGCAGTGCTAGCAGTTGCAACCTGAACAGGAATGGTTACTGTGTCTTGCTCAACGATCAGATGGTTGAATCCCTCGTCTACGGTAATACGAGTGTCTTCCATCCCATAGTCAATGAAGTCCTGATTCTTGAAGTCATCTGCAAAGAATCCAGACTTGAATCTAGACAGGCCTTGTGCATCAATTACTTGGAAAGAGGATGTATCCAGTTCCAGAAGAGACAGAGAAGTTGTAAGTTCTAAGTTTGTGAGACGATCATCAAGATCACCAATGTCGCGCATTGTATAACGCTTGTTATCAATCTCAGTAATCTTTGCATCCAGTACATTGTACAGGTATGGAGGATATTCAATAGTGGCGATATTCATCGCCTCCTCTGCGTTTGTAGGTGTTCTTGGGTTATCGCTAGGAGCACCCTTGATAACTTGGAACTTACCGTCTTTACCCAGAGCAAGAAGATCGTTTCTACCCTGATAATATTCGTAATCAACGATAGAGGTTTCGCCAGACTTGGGAACCAAAGTCGTTGTATTTCCAGATCCATCAAAAGATCTGTTCGTGAAGGCAAATGGTGAAGATGTTGTTACACTAAAATCAGTTACTCTAGGTCTGAAATCAAGAGTATCAGTTAATCTAATTTCTCTGAACTGGCCAGTTTGTCTGTCAAAATATTCAGAAGAGGGAACACCATCTTTAAATTGTGATGCCTGATAAGATTGAACAGTGAAGATATCACCAGTATCTACACTAGGAACATTGTACTTATCAAAGACAATGACCATCCTCTTATTAGCAGGAGGTCTACCAGTCTTTCTCTTAATTCTGGAGAAGTCGCAGAACTGCTGTCTGTTACCAGTATCAAGACTATACTTATCGGTCAGATCAATATAAGATCCAAGATTTACTGTTTGGACAGTTCCAGTAATATTTGATTCTAAGAACTTGACATCCTCGTTAACTTGGAAAGTTGTAGAGTTGAGATAGACAAATTCTACAGTTGTTGCACTTGATCTTGTGACAAGTTGTGCAAGTGCTCCACTTGTTCCACCAAGCAGATACTCACCAAGAACAGAATTTGTATCCAGATCAAGACCTGTCTGGAAAACAAGACTATCAAAGGATGGATCAGCCGAACCCTTGGATTGGTGAATTGCTACGATATTGATAGCATCAGCGGTATTGAGTGAGATTTCTTCGTCTTCTACTCTCAATCCATTGAACTTGTTGTAAGTCAATCCATTGTTGACACCTGTAGAGATGCCAGCACTTTCAAACTTGGACAGTCTTACAAAAGTTTTTTGACTCTTAGCAAGATTCTTGATCTTACTCTTGATTCCTCTCTTCTTGAGAGTTGCATTGACAACAACATTAGATTGTGATGCATCAAGACCAGTGATGGTCAGAGTTGATGAATCATTGGTCAGAGTAAACTGACCTGCAGATAGAGGTGCTTGTGTACCTCCACTGTAAGAAATAACGTATCTATCGGGATCATATACTTCAAAGAATGCACTAGTGATTCCAGAAGCGGAGACATCAATTTCCATGCTTCCAGAGCCATCAGTGCTTTCACCAGTAAATTGGTGATTGACTGCTAACTGTGAACTGCCAAGATCTACAGATCCAACGTTTGGTTTACCAATAGGAGCAAAGAGATAAGCATCTTCTGGATTGGTAAATTGAGGAAGATTCCTTTCTAACTCAAATGATGCTCCAGATGCAGGGAGACCACCATCGCAGATGTTACCTACGGTAAGAACACCAACCAGAGTCATTACCAAACCATTTGCAGATATGTCTGTGACTCTTGCAAATGTTGATTGAGTTTTGTTAGTGTCAGTATATTTGACAATAGTATCTGTTGAGATACCAGTAAAAGTTTTACCAGGAGCTCGAACTGTAGTTAATCCAGTAGGGCCGTTATTACTGAAAATAACAGTCTCACCAAGTCCAAATCCAGGAAGAGGACCAGATGAAGCCATTACAACATCAGCCGAGAAATCAACGGAATACCCAGATACTGCAGAAGTATCTTGATATACGGAGTGAATATCTGCAGTAGTGAAAGTTCTGATATTAATGATTGATCTGGGATTTACAGTCAATCCGTTGATTCTAATATTCTCACCTTCTTGGAAGTTACCAGTTACTTCGGTAAGAGAGAGCGTTCTATCAGTCGTAGCAGCATTGACGGTGTAACCAGTGGCGCCACTGCTAAGACCCTCAATGAAAGAGGTTGCAGGGATGGTTACTGAATCTCCAGCTACATTCAGTGTGATCTGTGTATAAGTCTGTACGTCAAACAGATGTAGATTGAATACAGTTTCATTGCCAACATAGTTCTGTTCATCGGCATTCAGAGCATAAACTCTTGCTTGACCGATCAGAGTGCCTCCTGTAGGAGCAGCAGAGGCGACAGTGGTGGTCTTTCGCGTATTGTATAGGTTGACTACCTGAGTCGTGTTCAGGGCGATTACAGGTTGTCCTACGACATGGTTAACTTTAAGGATGTTACCCATGTTGAAGGGAACAGCAGTTGTAGTTGCTTTTGTATCCCTTGGTTTTTCGACATCAATAACTTCTGTTCCGAAGTTTTCAATATCAAATCCTCTAACATATGCCTTACCAGGTCCAACGGTAAGTGATGCAATATCATCACTAGGATTATTACCGCTATATGTGGTTTGATTATCATAGAACAAACCACCATTTCCTTGACGGTCGTTCAATGAATCTCTGAGTCCGATATCAAATGCTTCTACTGAGTAGTCACCAGACTCATCATAAGTTCTTTCTGCAAAGTAATCTCTGATGAGATTATATTGCGTCTTCAGTCCGATCTTCTCGACTCTTCCTTCTGTAAGTCGTAGAATCTCAACAAAAGTTTTGTCGTCTCTATCTGATATAGATTTCTTAGAGAGTTTGAGTTCGATTTTGAATCGATCTGCTCCAGGAGCAGCGAAATTAGAAAATCCTCTCGCATTGTCATAAAGTGATGGATCGTCTTTTGCAGTAACGATAGTCTCAATAACATCGAGACCAACTCTGTATTCTGGTTGATTGCTATATTGATCAAGGATCAGAGTTTGCTTTGCAACTTGAGCAAAGATGCCTCTGACAAAGTAGATGCCTGCATCAATGTGAGCTGCACAACCAATTGCAGTTGCGTCAGAAGCAATACATTGAGCAAAAGTAGAACCACCAGTAATTGTGGTGTTTCCATATACTACGTCTTCCTGAGCGATCAGGATTTCTCCGTCTTGGAAACTAGCTACACTCAGAGCGTCTCCAGACTCTTTATACTTTACATAAATCGTGAGTTGATTCTCTTCAGAATCAGTTGAACTCAAGACATTTACAACAGTTGCAGTAACTTGTGTTGTTTGTCCCTTAATTGTTTTGCCAATAAAATCATCGATGTAAACTGATACATCAATACCCAAGTGAATGGGGTCAATTTTTACAGCGTAATATTGATTGTCAAACGAAGCCGCACCAGGGATGACGACAGAACCATCCTTAAAAATATGATTACCAAACTGTTCAATCTGATTCTGCAGAACAGACTGAATATTGTTCAGTTCTCTGGATTGAATAGGAAATCCAGGCTTGAATAGAACTCGATAAAAATCCTTATCAATGCCAAAGTCATCATAGTAAGGACTAACATTCAGATTCGTCTTTTGTGGCATCGTCTTAGAATTCCAGAATTACCTTAATATCTTCTTTTTGGCGAGAGTTGCGAGTGACCTCAGTTCTGTTATCCAGATACAAGACCTCTCCCGTCCTCTTATTTATTTCAGGATCGGCAAGTCCATCAGTGAAGTTCACGCCAAGATTGATGGTCTTGTTGTTAATAATTGTAGTAATACCAGAGAAGTTCGTATCAATATTACCAGAGAATCCAGAAACTGTTGTAACTGGTTCCGCAGAAGAATCAAAAGCTAGAACTTTACCTTCACTGGATACACCAACATAGTCTTTTTGATCGCCAGTTACAGGACTGAAATAAAGTGATCTGTCTTGGAAATACTTCAGAACACTAGTCTCAGTATCATATGATGCAACATATGCCACAGCGGTTGATGTTCCAACAACTTGGCGAATCTCATCACCAACAGCAATGGTTCCAGACTTACCAGAAAGTTTGAGAGCTCTCAAACTAGAGAACTGGTTTGCTGTGAATACTGTTGTAGATCCAAAAGAAGTTGGATTTCTAACTAGACCAATCTGTGCAAACGTAGTGTCAGCAGGGAAGTCTTTTGTCGAATCATCAAATCGAGCATACATAAGAACTTTGTCAGATCCAAGTTCTTTGTAAAGATCATAACCATGACCTCTGGAAGGAGGAATAATCGGAACCAGTTTTGCAAGTCTCGAAAGTGTGCTTCCTTGTAATGGTCCGAGGTCAACGATTCCGTAAGAATAACCTTTACCACCCTGAGAAATCTGACAATCAATGATTCTACCTGAGGTATCAGTGCTAACAACACACTTACCACCAGTTCCATCACCTAAAATATCAACTTCTCTATCAAGACCAATACCATAACCAAATCCTTGGTCTTCGATATAGACTTTTTTCAATTGGTTATTATTTAAATCAGAATCTCCGTTTTCTCTAACAGATTGAATCTGTGCATTTGTAGAACTACTCCAGTTACCAGGAACAGAAATATATTCTACCGAATCAAACTTGATAATGTCCGATGGGTCAACGGTATAGAGATACTTCCAAACATACCCGTCTCCTGAATCGCCAGCCTTTGAAGGCTCGAGGTCAGTGAAAGTGGGTTCGTCTTGAGAAGCATTGCCACTCGTGTTTGTTCCGCTAGATCCGTTGTCGATGCAGATGTAGACTTTGAAGTCCGAGTTGACGACATAATAGCGTGCGTCGTAGAGTCTTGTAGCACCTGTGATCGGTGCTGGATTGTTCACATTATAATCATGGCGATACATTTCGTAAGTGGTGCCTTGAGCCCAGTTAACCTTACGAACAAGTCTTCTTACATTAGAAGAGGTAACCTTCTTACCAAACAACATCACATCATAGGTGTGATTGTTATAATTGAAATTGTCAATAGGAGAGGGAGCTCCAGAAGTTGACGTATTCCAAGTATCAGTCCTTCCATATCCCAAAGCAGGCGAAGTCGGGTTCGGCAAGCTGAGGAAGATATAGAAAGAGTTACTAGTATCTTCAATTGAACTAACTAAATTGTTAGCATTGAAGATTCTAAATTGATCGGTTACCAGCGCAGGCATTTTTAAATCGCTTTCCTATGTTGATATTTATACTTTAATTTGCCACTTGCTTCTTGAGAGCACCAGTGTCTCTCAATCCAAATCCTCTTCTCTGAACAATTGGATAAGTTGATAATCCAGAATTGGCAGTATAGGAGGAAACTGCAAAGGCAACAGGTGAAGCAGATCTTGATACTTGGCCAAGTCTACCCCATGAGAATCTTCCAATAGGAACAGCGCGTGTTCCAGTTGAGGCAAGACCCACAGTGTTAGTGGTGGATTGAATGTGACATGTAATCACACCAACATTTGAACTTCTAGTAATGTCAGCGACTTTGTAAACAGCATCAGCAAATGTGGTACCAATACCGACGATCATGTCATCGAGGGATGTTGAACCAGTAGTGCCTTGAACAGCCGTTACACCGTGACCTACAGTAGTGTCATAAACATAAATTGGATATCCAGCAATCAATGTATCGAGTTCAGCAGTGGATACGATGGAGTCTGTAAGATCTGTTTCAAAGACAATGCTTGTTGGATCAGAACCACCGCCAGTAGTAGAGATGCCAGTGATTACACCGACATAACCAATAATAATGTCAGAGTTGTCAATGGTATCTGTCTTAACTGCATTGTCAGTAACAATAACCTGAGGAGGTGCATCGACATTGTATCCACCACCAGCGTTATCAATTGTAACACTAGTGATAACTCCGTTAGTAAGGATACCTCTAGCAATAGCTGTGGTGCCAACACCTACGATTCCATATTTAGCGTTGTCAACTCTAGGAGGAGCAGCAATACCCAAGGTTACAGATGTACCCGCATATCCTGATCCACCAGAAGTAACATCGAATGTTAAAGTGGTGTCACTTCCAACAACAGCAGTTATTGCGGCACCAACGTTTTCTGTACCATCAATAATAAATGCATCAACTTGAATGTTGTTGCTTGCTGGTGCGCCAGCAGCATATTCTTCATATTGGAAGAATCTTACACTATCTACAAATAAATCAGTGTCTCCATCAGAAATATCACCAATCAATCTAGCGACAGGATAGATCTGAGGTTCGATAGAATCTCTGACCTTAGTAACGATTTCACTATTGATCAGTTTATCAGCCTTTTGCTTTCTCCAATCGAGAGGTCTAAAGACTTCATCATTTACACCTTGAGCACTGTATATTGTGGTGTTAATCTTGTCAGAAGAAGCAACATCGCTAACGAGTCTCTTTGCTTGAGTCTCGGTATTATCATCACCATCTTTCTTATTGAGTGTTACAGAGTCACCCTTCTTAATTGTCTCAGGAACAGACGCTTGGAAACTATCATCTCCAGATGTTCCTCTGTAGAAGAATATGTCAACTTCTGAGGTATTTGAAGGTGGTTCAGTAAAGACTACGCTGGTTCCACCATCAAACTCATAGGCCTCACCAGGAATCTGAATTACACCGTCAATGAAGATAACAAGTACATTCTTCAGATCAAGTTGAGAAGAAGCAGTGACAGTTGGATCTTTCTGGAAACTGATCAACTGAGAGTTCTGTCTCAGTGGGAATCTCCTTCTGAGTCCATTCTGGAGATCTCTGATGCTGTCAATATAATCAAGTTCACCAAACTGCCAAGAAGAGAAGGAATCTGTGAAGGTTTCGAGAACAGTCAGTTCAAAATCTTCAAAGTTAGTTGCTCCAACACCCACTGCAGTTACAAGTCCTACAGGTCTGAAGACATCACCTTTTCTGAATGCATAACCACGATTATCAAGTTTGAATCCAGTAACGAAGTGATGCTCACTCATTACATTAGTTTGACCAGCTCCAACTTCACAAGTGATTCTTGCACCAAATCCAGTTTCAGTTGTTGCTCCCTCACCCAATCTTGAAATACCTTCAATAGGAAGATTAGAGTAAGAGGGATCAGGAATAATGAACTGGGGATTTACATATCCTGTTCCAGCAGCCGAAACAGTTACATGCAGTGTTCCACCAGCACCAACGGTTGCAATGGCAACAGCGTTAAATCCAGCGTTAGTGCCAACATTAACAGTAATACTACCAGATGTGTAAGATGTGACAGGAGTAATGACACCGGCAATTGGGTCAGTTGCTCTTGGATAAGATTGCTTATCAGCAAAGTTATCAGAATCACATGTGAATACGATAGATCCAGTCTTAATACCGATGCTATCTGAAGTTGTCAATCCATGGTCTGGAATTGTAAGAATAAACTCACCAGTTGTGGGTTCATAAGTTGCATTCGTAGGAGTCAGAGTTGATCCTGTGAAAGAAGTTACAGAGATGGAATCATCTTCAGCACTTACAAATCTATGTACATATCCTGGGTCAGTGATGGCAATAGCAACTGGTTCTCTGTATCCAGATCCAGTGTTGATCTCAGTATCAAACTTGAATACCTCACCAGATCCAACATAGTAGTGAGGAATCGAGGAGATTCCAACATCAGCTCTAAAGATCGTGGTTGATCCAACACCAACAACCTCAAAGACATGTCCTTGTGTTCCGTCTGGGAATGTTGTAGTAGTAATACCCTGATAGTTCAGAGTCTTAATGGCGTTTGTAGAAGCACTAACAAAAGTGTGTGGAGATGTACCTGTTCCACCAGTTCCAACATTTACTTGGAAAGTATTTGCAGTTACATTTGAAATTGTAAGATACTTATTAAATGCTGGGTCTGTGGTACGGGGATAAGTGTGGTTTCCAGGGCCCTGTGTACATGTAAATGTAATACTATTCGTGTCAATAGTAATTGCATCACCATTTGACAATCCATGAGCACTAGCAAACGAAATTGTAGAAATACCTGTCGCGGGATTATAAGCAAATCCATTAGGTGTTCCAACATTAACTTTAGGACATGTAAACTCAAGTCCAAGCATATAGACATTTTCACCAGTTCCTACGAACTTATGAGGTGTTGTTGTTTCAACTTCCAGAATGCCAGTAGATTCTGTATAAGATGCTGTGACGATTCCAAGTCCTGGTCTACCAAGAGTTGTGCCAACACCAACAGCCTGTGAGATACCACCACCTTCACTAAGAACTGCTCTGAATTTTGCACCTACCAGAGGAGCAATACCCTTACCACCTGTGCTACCCAAGGAGACGATCAGACCGCCTCTAGGAATCTGGTTCTGGTTTACATCATCCTCATCAATATAAGGAGAACCATCTAGGAGTCTTACGCCATTGAATTGTGCGCTCGTGACACCTACAGGACTTGAGATAGTCTCATAGGCATTTTCTGTATTGTTAGCAGTTGTAGGAGCCTGGAAGATACCGTTCAGGAACAGAACACCAGATCCTGTTTCAAAACCAACATTAGCATCACCCTCTGTGACCAGAGTGAAGGTTCTTGCAAGACCAGTGAATTGATTGGAGATATCAACAAACAGAGCATTCTTCTGATAATTCTTTCTCAAGAATGTTCGTCCACCGAACTTGGCATTTTGAATTGTGAGATTCTTTTCATCAACAGTTTCATCTGTTCCAGCACCTGCAGGAGCCTCTGTGAAGTGAATCTTGTTTCTTACGATGTTGTAAGAACCTCTGTAGATTTCTATATTATCTCCGTCAGTCTTAGATGATACTGCAGTTCCAACAGCACCTCTAGTTACATTGACAACGGTAAATGTACCGATACCAGAGATATCACCAGCAGTTGTTCCAAGACCAACGTTGTTGATGGTCATGATTTCTGCACCAACCTTCATCAAATCTCCTGGTTGAACAGAAGCAATACCGCTTATGGGGAATGAAGTTTGTCCAAGACCCAGAGACTGTCTAAGTTCAAACGAAAGATCTGCTCCGGTAATAGGTGCTTGGTTGATACCATCCAGCGTAATCAGAGACTTCTCAAGTTTCTTAGTAGTATCAAGGACGTGAGCATTACCACTACCAAGACTTGTGAATGTAACACCAATTCCAGCATTTGCAAAAGCCTCGTTAGTTGCCAGTTTGAATGTATCTTCAGTCAGTTTAATTGCATAAACATTCTCTGGCATAGTGTCGGTATTAATACCAGATCTATACTGTTGACGGAATGTAGTAACACCAACTTGTACGGGTGGTCCAATGGTAACGGAAGGTCTCAGTCTAGTGGAGTGATAGACACTACCAACACCAGCTGGGACATTATTGGAAACAGTAATCGAGTTGAATCCAATATTTGTGATAGTACCAAATCCAGTGTAATCATGATCACTTTCAATGGTTTCGTTAAGTTCTAAGACTACTGTGTTTCCAACACCAGTCAAAACCTTAGTTCCATCACTGTTTGCAGTGAACCATGTAACGCTGTTACCAAGTCCAACAACAAATGTGGTTGGAGTTTCTGGAGAAAGTCCTGGTCCACGGAACAGTTGACCAACAACCATACCAGAGGTTGTACTGAGGCCGGATACCGTGTTGAATCCAGCAATAGCATCACCTGTACCAAATCCACCACCAACAAGAGTTGATCCAATACCTACAGATACAGATGAAACACCAATGATTGTGCTCTCTGGTGTATAAACCAGGTCTTGTCCTGTGTTCAGGAAGTGATTCTTAATAGTGAAGATACCTGTTGCTGGATCGAGAACAGAAGCAGTATTTGGATTGAATACATGAGCGTAAACAGGGAATCCGTCACTTGTCAGTTCAAAGTCTAACTTATCACCAGTTGTAAAACTATCTTCAACATATTCATCAATACCAACATTATATGTGATGTTGTTAACAGCATCAGCGTTAGCATCTTGATCTCTGTAGAAGAGTTCATGATAACCAGTGATTGTGGCGACACCAGAGGTGACACCTGGGTAGAACATAACTTCAAGATTGCTTCCATTATAACGAGTTCCAAATGTACCAAGGCCAACCTCGTCAGGAGTATCAGCAATAGTCAGTTGAGGATATTCGGTCAGTTCAGTTTGACTGGTAAGATAATCACCACTAAAGATCAGTTGAGAAACATTGACACTTTGTCCGATAGCAACTCTAACGATAGACTTACCTGCAAGGTGAGTTTCAGAACTTACACCGATAACAGTAGCAGCATAACCAGTACCAGCAATGTGAGAATCAGTTACATCGCTACTTTCATATCTTGCAGATCTCTCAGATCCTTCAGATTGGTTAGTCAGTTTGAATGATGCAGTGCCAACACCAGCTCCTGCTTTATGCAGTCCTACAATTCTGACCTTTGCGTCAATAGTTTCGTCACCATTGTTTGTATAATCAAGTTTAAGTCTACCACTCTCAATATAAGATCTGAATGTGCCAATGAATGCTGTGGTGATTCCACTTTCGCTGTATCCAGTATCGAAACCAAATTCAGCCATGGATACATCATCACCATTTCCACGATCAGCAACTACTTCATGATAGTTTCCATATTGATCGCTATTTCTAATGATGGACACAGATGCAGTAAATCCTTCCAGATCAACCGCAGCAGCGTCAAACAGAGTTGTAGTTGTCGCAGCACCTACAGATGTTGTTACTCCTGTTACAGAGGCAATACCAACGCTTAGAGTGCCTACTCCGATGGAAGATCCATAAAGTTGGCGAACAACTTTGAACTCATAATCAATATCTGTTCTGACAGGAGAAGCATTAACGTCAATGGTGTTTTCTACAGGATCAATTGTAGTATCAATAGTTACAATTTCACCATTGCTTGTAGACTGTCCCTTCTCCAAGATATATGCACCCTCAAGAGTATTCATGAGAATGAACTCATTGAATTGGTAACTGACTGGGTTGCGAGTATCCTTAGAAAGAACCAAGATCCTTTGTGTGGGAACATTGGTGGGATAAGTTACGAGAGTCTGATTTACAGAATCGTTAAGTTCTTCACTGGAGAATTGTCTGGAAATATCATCAAGCAACAGAACTCTATTTGTTACACACTTGATGAAAGAAGAAAGTTTTTTGTTTGCAAATTCAATAGCAGGAGATACATTGGCGGTGACATCTGTATCAACAGCCAAGTCAAATGCATTGATTTGATCTGCTCTCAGTTCTGCAACATAGTCCAGTCTAATATCCTGTGTAACTATGTGAGATTGAATACCGACAGGAGCAGCTGCGTTTACGGGAGAAGTGATCTCCATGTCCACAAAGTTCTTCATTCCAGAGGAGTGAAGAAGACGGTTCATAGGACCAGAAGCATCCTTCCACTCTAAAGGAGTCTTAACGGTGTAGGATAGGTTCTGGAAGTAATCGTTATCAGGCAGAACAGACAGATCATCATTGGTAAATCCAATCTTGTCAGACCAACCAAATGACTGTTGAACGTCATGTCTTACTTTAAATACACCCTCATAGCTCTCATGCTTAACAATGGTGCAGATGAATCCATCAGATACACCACGAAGTTTATCACCAACCTTAAGTTCGTAAGTTCCCTTCAGTTTCAGGACATCACCAACAGACTTGGTAACAACAAGATCAGTATTAAAGAATGCACCACCAGTGCTGACTTGCATACTCTGATTGAGAGCAAATTCAACACGAGAGACGGTAACATCAAAAGTTGGATAATCTTGCACCTTAACCATAGATGCTAGATTGTTTGTGTTGGTCACAGCCGTACCAACAGATTGAGTTGCAATACCAGCAAGACTATATGTTACTGTTACTGGATTGACTGATGCATTTACATTTTGAACAGTGAAGAAGTTAAACTTATGATCCTTAGAATTATGCCCATCAAAACCATCTCCATCATAGTTACCAATACCATCCACAAAGACCTTATCGCCAATTAGAATTGGAGAAGTTGTGAATCCAAGAACGGGTGTTTGAATAGTGCAAGTTACAATACCTGTAGGAACACTATCAACACTTGTAATAACAATACCATTGGTATTATTGAGTGTATACAGAGTATGAGCAACACCTGCAATACCAGATGGTTGCTTAATTACTTCAACGCCATTGATAGAGTTTTCATTCATCACGGGGATGTATGATCCGCCACCAGCTTCCTCACCTGTCAAACTATTGACAAGAGTCAGAATAGGTGGACCACTAAATCCTTGACCACCACTGAGAACATCAATGCCACCGTCGCTGACGGTAAAGTTCTCTTCAATCTGAGACCAAGAAGGAATCAGTGCGGCAGGTGTCAGTGTCTTATCACTGGGATAATCAAATCCTTGGTTAGCAACTCTAGTAGAAAGAATCTGACCAATTGTTGTTGACTCTGTTTCGAGAATTGCATTGATACCGTTAGAGGTTGTTCCAACACCAACAAAGTCGGGTCTAGTTTCAAATCCAAAACCAGGAGAAACAATTCTAGTTCTGGAAATACCACCGTTAGCTGTGCCAGAAGTTGTGGAATACTTGAGAACAGCACAGTCACTTTGAAGATATCTTGTTTCTTCAGGTTCATCTACCAGAGAAACAGTGAAAACAGTGGATCCAACACCAACTACAGTGAATGTTCCGTTATACTTACTATCAAAGTAATTGATTTCATTATAAGAAGAAACTGAGTTATCAGATGTGCTCAGATATCCAGTCTTCTCAAGGTTGTAGTACAACTTAGTTGGCCATGCAGAACTGAATCCAACGGTAGTAACACCAGTTGTACCTGGTACACCAGTTTCTTGGATATTAAAGATAGCGCTGCTAGCTACAGAAACTACAGGATTGTTAAATTCTTTATCGTAGAAGAACTTGAGTTTGAAACCAGTTAGAGAACTGTCACTAGTATCAAATACAAGACTCTTATTTCTAGTTACAGGAATCTGTGGATTGATCTGTCCAATTGTGTGAGTTGCTCCAATCCCAGTCATATCAACGAGTCTGGGAGGATTGTTGATCAGATCAACATAACTTTGTGCGAGACTGAAATTATTATCGTCAACTTTAAAGACAAAGTATGCACCAGCAACAAGACCAGTTGCAACTTCTACAGCGTCATAGACAACCTTGTCACCAGTTTCAAGTCCATGATTAACAAGCGTAATTCTGTTAGTAGAAGTATTGATTCCAGTTGAATTGAACCCAATGTTATTAACAATGACACTTTCAGTAAGAGTGTTATATGAGAGATTGATATCAGTGGAATTACCAATACCAAAGTTACCCTCAGGTTTAACAGTGAAAGTTACCTTATCTCCATTGTCAAGACCATGAGTTGCAGCTGTTGATACAGTTGTTTCAACTTTGCGTACACTACCAGTAACATTTGCAAATTCAGAAACAAAAGTATATTGATCTGTGTTTGCTGCGTTTTCGAGGAAGTAAAGTTGATCTCCACCACGAGTGGTTTTGAGTCCAATAAGGTCTTTACCAATATTGACTACGAATACCGTCGTAGCACCGCCTACAGTCGCTGGGAGGAACTGTGTATCACCATATCCAGATCTGACCATCAATGGTGGGTCAGCGCTGGTAGGAGCGGTCAGCAGGACGCTCTGATTAGTCTTGAATGGGTGATTTGGAATATAGATTGCTTGAGCAGGTACATCTCTTTCTGTGGTGATACCACCCTGAGTATATGTCAGAGTAGAACTAATACCTGCCGTAGCGGCAAGGCTGACTTGCTCAGATGGATTGAAGAAGATTGTATCTTGCTTAGAAGATTCAAAATCATCTGTAGTCAGGGAAATTGTGAATTGATTTGGTAGGAATGTTACTGCAACACCTGTGGTGCTGATTCCAGTGCCATCTCTTTCTACCCTCAAAAGGTTCTGAGTAGCGATCTTATTCAGAACTTTAAATGTTTCATTGCCGATAAAGATGCTAGATCCAGCGCCAACAAAAGTGGGAATTGGTGAGACTTCAATATCAAGTACATCACCAGCGCTTCCAGCGTTAATTTGCTCAAGAAGAGCACCTGTAGCACTAACAACACCTACCTTTTGCTTACCAGACAAACCATCGACAAATGTGCTGAGACCAGAAATAATTACAGTATCACCATTTCTGAAATCATGATATGTACCAATAGTACCAACAACAGTCTGATTGTTGATCTTTTCAAATACGAAATCGCTGTAATCTCTAAATTTAGTATTGACTTCTACGATTTCTTTACCGAAGATTTCAGATACAACTACATCTAAACCTTCTCCACCACGAGATAGATCAAAGTTCAGTTTCTCTCCAACAATATATCCGTCGCCAGGAGAAACTACATTAACAGAATCAATTTTACCCTCACCAAGATTGTCTACAATAGCAGTTTGAGTTCCCAACTCATAGGGCTCAATGACGTAATCATTATCTGCTAATGTTTCACCAAGAAGATATGGATAAGTATTTCTATTGTATTCACCAGTGCTGAAATCAAAGTTTGACTGGGTAATACGATCTCTTCCATACAGGTTTTCGATGACAGCTGCAGTTCTATATGTGTCACCAATAAAGTATGGATACTGAGGTTGCAAATCACCAGTTGTAACATCTACCTCAGAAGTTGCAAAGTATGCATAGACACCATTGGGATAGTCAGGTGTCTTGCAGAATCTACCATTGTGCTCGTCAAGGTTTCCAGATGCAGTGTATTGGAAATCTTCAATGAAGAATCCACCTTCAAATCCAGTAGGACGATTTTTTACAAGATCGGCAGAGAGAGCATATCCAGACGAAAGTCTGATAATGCCTGATGTTGTATCTTCTGGATCACTGAAGCCATATGATCCATAGATTGGATTTCCGTCATAAGACCATCCAATCAGAGGAGAGTGTACATCAGTCTCAGTATCGGCAAACGAATCTCTGAGAGTATCGTTGTATCCAAGAACAGAATACTGAAGACCTTCATTGATTTCATTACCAAACAGGAATTCACCGCCCTCAGACTCAAATCTCTTTGTCTTATTAACAGTCAGTTGTCTAACTGAAGTATTTGCAACTAATCCTTCTCCTGTATTTGTTACAAGAATAGAATCCTTTGATGGATCATATCCGATGCCACTATTTTGAATAATGACTTCAATGACACGACCATTCGCTACAACTGCTCTTAATTTAGCTCCAGTTCCAGTAGAACTAGAAACTGTCAGATCAGGTGCAGTGGTGTAGTTAGAACCACCAGACAAAATAGAAACATTGGTGATTCTTCCATTGTTCACAATCGGAGCAAGTTGTGCTCCAGTTCCTTGCTGTACAGTAACAAGAGGTCTCTTATGGAAATCAATAATCTTCGATCCATAATCAGTTCCCTCTTCATAAAGGAACAGTTGCTCAATAGATCCACGAACAGAGGGAGTTACCGTTACAAAACCAACGGTATTTGCAAAGGCAACATTTACAGAAACTGTTAGATCAGGATATTTAAACTCTTGATATCCAGCACCAGTAGAACTGAATGGAACTACAATATGTCTATCATAGTTTGTTTTGATTGTTCCAGCAACACCAGCATCAGCCAGTTGGAAAGTATCCTTAGTTGCGTTTACAACATAATACTGATTTGCATCAGTCAAACCACCAATGAAAGATCCACCTGTAGCAGCGTATGCAACTAGTTCGCCAGATTTGAAACCATGATCTTCACGAGTAACAGTATACTTGGAAGTTGAAATGCCTGTAGGAAGGACTCTCAGTTTTCTGGAGCTGAATCCTTCGCCACCATTAATAATCTGAACACCTGTAAGTGTTTTCTTAAGATCAAAAGTTCTGAACTTATGAATACCACTCAATCCTGCTGTAGTAAAACCAATAGTATTAATGCCAGTATTAAGATCATTAACACTTTGATAGAGATATACAGATTTGTTATTAATCTTTTGAATGAAGTAAGATCCACCACTGTTCAGTGTCAGACCTGTAATTTCATTACCACCATTAAATGTACCGATTCCAAGAGCAGCATTACCGTTACGATCGTAAACTACTTGCTGTCCTGTGATGAAGTTGTGATTATCAAGGAAAGTGATTGCCTCACCAGTTGTGCTGATACCACCACCAAATAGGGAATCAGATGCATTAAACAGAACTTCTCTATATCTGTCTTCAATGACAGGTTCTAACTGTGAGTTCTTACCATTAAGACCACTAACACTAATAGAGAATACATCAGTAATGTCAAAGTCTTGGGTATCAACACTTACATCTGTAATACTTCCAGTGACAACAGCATCAAGAAGAGCTGTCGTACCAGTAGATACGGAGGGTTGTCCAAGAGAAATGATGGGAGGATTGACTACATCAAAATTTGAACCACCATTCAGAACAGAAACATCACTAACAGGTCCATAATAAATGAATTCTTCGGATCTTGGGTTAACAATCTCTACACCATTGATCAACATTCCAGTTGGTCCTGGTGAGGTGACGGTCTTGTCACCAGACTGCAAATCTTGAACTAATGGGAACTTTTTCAGCAATCCTTGAGGTTGAACCTCTTTCCCAAATTGAGATGCAAGAGTAAAAGTATGAGAACCGAATCCAGGTTGTAAAGTCTTAAACTTGACTGGAGATTGTGCATCGATAAAGGATCTAGCAACATACAGTTTGATTTTCTTTGGATCAGACTGTACTTCTACAAAGAAACGCCCTTCTTCAACACCTTCTTCACCTTCAACCATTCCAATGGTTGTTACTGCCGTTCCAACTCTATAAATGACTTCATCACCAGTGACAAATGGAACAGCACTGTCAAAAGCCAGAACACTGTAAAATAAGTTACCATCGGGCTCTTGAATACCACCACTACTTGCGGAAGCATCATTTAGAGTGGTTTTTGTGATATCAGTGTCAATGGAGTAGTCTGGTAGAGAGTTACTCGCAACATATCCAAATTTATTGTCTACAGAGAGATATGTGTTCTGTACATTTGCAAAAATAATCTCTTCACCATCTTTGATGATGTTATTTGCGGAAGTTGCCTTTTTAACAACTCTACGAAGGTCATATTTTGTTCCTGGAACCAAACTGGAGATAATTGTTCCAGAAAGAGTGCAACTTGACGTTGATACGATCGAATTGTCAATTGTAACCTGTGCAGTTCCTAAAGAATCGTTAGTTTCACGAGGAACAATCTGTACAGTGTCACCTGTCTTCAATTGAGTTCTATCTACTGCCAATGCAAGCTCAAATGATGCTCCATTGAAACTAGATACTTGAATTCTGTTAGTTGGGTTGTACTCCCAAGAATTAAAGAATGTTTGTAAGTATGATTTTACTTCTGGATTGAGAATTTTGCTACCAATGTGTTTGACATTGATTTCTTCATCAATCTCAGCTTTGTCTAACTCTTGAGGAACGACAAATTCGGACAAAACACCTGTCAGACGGAATTTGACGGGTTTTTGCAGGTTTCCGTTTTCGTATCCATAAACAACCAAATTTTCACGGATAGATTCCGCTTCATCAATGCTCTCATCGATGCCTGTGACGCCCAAGAACTGGTTTACAGTCTTATCAGTGTAACTGACAGTGCTAACACCAACAATCGCCTCTCCAGCGGCAGGGAACCCCAATGTAGAGTCTACTGTAAGGACACCAGCAGTGGTTGAGTAAGTTCCTACAACCTTTGTAAAACCTGGTTGACGATATGATCCAGAGAATCCAGTTGGGGGATCATCATAACCATAAAACAGAGAAATTTTGTAGTATTTCTTGTTTTGAATTGTGAATGACTCAACTTCAGAGATAGGAGCACTCGCAGCTCCAACTCCAGTTGCTTCATTTGCATCCTGAAGTAAAGTTTGACCAACTAATAAGTCAGGATCGCCAGAAATGAGGTCTGCGACCAAAACCAGTCTATTTTGGTAATTTGCACTAGATGGTTTTGGAAGAAATTGCTCAAGATCAACAACTTTTGCACTTACATCATATAATGCTCTAAAGAGAATGCGGAAAGAGTCAGTTGTACCCTTTGCCTCATAAAATCCTCTCAGGGACTTGATAAAATTGTTAACATCGAGTTCGCTAGTAAAGTCCTCGTCCTCCAAACCAGGAGCAAACGATACTTTCAGCTTTCTAAAAAATTCTTTGAGGAATAAGGAACTCAAATTCTGAGCAACTACTCCAGTTTCATGAGAAATAGCAGAACTAGTCTTGAATACCAATGAATCGGCATCAACTTCAGATCTGTAAGACGTAATACCACTAAAACCGCGAATACAACCAGTAAACGTGTTAGTTGTCAGTCCAGTATAGGAGATAATCTCCGTACCGATGCCTACAAGACCATATTCACTAGGATATCCTTTAGTATTCTCAACATGAATGGTCGTATCATCCTCTGCAACAGCAGAAGTCACCTGAACACGTCCATTGAGTGCTTCAGGTGTCAGATTATCAAGTTTGATATATTGATCGATGTTTTCAGCAACATCGACAGGACCACCTTGGTACTGCTGTGATTGGTAATATTGTTTTAGGAAGTCAACAAACAGTGGAGACTCAGTAACAACATACGAAGGCAGCTGTCCTTCTACAAGTTGGCTAATTTTGACTCTCTTGTCAATGCTGGTCTCAATCATCTTACCTCGTTAACTTGCCGTCAACATAATTTGGTGTTACCTGGAATCCGACCCCGGAAATCTGGTCGCCAGAGGAAATTGTATCCTTCACCATATTTATTGAAGAATTACCAACATCAAAACTGAGGTAAATGTCCTTCAGGCCAATGATGTCGTTGGATAATGGCACTGCTTGAACCTCAATAACTCCATCAGGTTTCTCTGTCTCCGTGATGGTTACCGAGTTGATAAGAACTTCTCCTTTAGTGTAGTCAATTGTACCAGCATCCTTCTTGATAACCAATACTTCATCATTTACTTGACGTACAATCGAAATGACACCTGTTGCCATGTCATTATTTGGAACATCAGTGAAGTAAACTGTTTCAGCCTCACCAAGAATCTTAAATCCTGTACTCTTGATGTTTCTTCCACTTGGAGGTCCACTAATAATGACTCTGAATCCGTTACCGTAGCACAATTCATACTGAGCCGTGCGATTGAGTTGTGCTCTCAGATCTCTTCTGATAACAACTCTTGTAATGTTGGAGGTGATAGCATCAGAAACACCATCAATGACTCCCAATAACTTACTATACTTAAATCTACCACCAAATTGGTTAAGATCCAAAGATCCTGCATATTCAGTGATTGCATCGCTGACATTTTTCTCTAAAGTTTCAGCAGATGTAACTTTACTTGAGTTATAGTATACAAAAGTGGTAACTTCGACAAACAGAACCTTGAGGTCTACGATCTTTTGGTTGATTCCAGCCAAAGAATACTGTTTTAGTTTTGAGAGGATTGTCTGCTTGTTAAATTCGGATACAAACGAACCATTTTTGGGTTTGATACTGATAATTACGTTACCAAACTCAGGAGGATCAAGTTCTTCTCCACCAACAACAGAAACTGACTCTGTGTCTGGATAAATCGTCGAAATGATAGCTTCGTAGTCCCTCGCTGTAACCGCTCTATATTGACTTGAGTACAGTCTAGGAGCGTAATACTTAACAGACTCCAAAGACTCTACTTCAGCGCCTCCCTGGGCGTTTCTAGCGCTTACTACGCTAACTGTAGAGGTAGGAATGACAGGAGTATCTGTTGCAGAACGCAGATTTGCAGATAAGTCAAATTCAGAAGGTCCATTTCCGTCAGGACCATCTGTTACAATGTAAGAACATGTAATAATTGTGTCATTTTCAAGTTTTTTACCGAAAATTCCGTCACCAAACAGAACTTCGTACTTTTCATCCTGAACTTCTTGTAAAAGATAGATTTCAGAGGTAGAATCAATGTTAAGAATGTTGCTGACAGCTGTATATTCTCTACCAATACCAGAATCAGAAGGTCCTTTGATCCTTACCTTCAGAGTAGCGGTATCAATATGTGGATTATTGAGAATAAATCTCTGATCAAGAGATCCATCAACGACAAATTGCTTTGTTAAGTAAGTTCCTTGGAAAACTTCGATGTCTGTGAACTTAGCAATCCTTGCTCCGTTAGTATCACCTGCAGAATTGACTAGTGGAGCGGTAGTAGTAACGTCTGAAGGGATTGAAAACATGTAAGATGTGTTGTCATATGCTCCAACACACAACAAACCTGCTTTCAGAGTCAAAGATCCACTCTCTCCAGTGAACGGAACATCAAAACTTACCGTAGTTTTAGATGCTCTACGAGATCTTGGCAAATATCCGATGTTTCTTGCCAAAGAAACGACATTTTCACGCAAAGTTGCCGAATCCAAGAAGGATTCATTGGCCACCATGTTCGTATTGAACGCGGAAATATAGGTATTATAGGCAAGAGTGTCAATTAAGACCGAAAAGTTCGATCCTTCAAAGTCAAAATCCGTGAAATTTGAGTTCGCACGGAGATAATCCTTGATGGATGTTTTAATCTGGTCAAAATCTAGGTTGGCGAACTTAGTGAGTGGCATTTTTTATCGAGTCGCTTCTAAAATGAAGGTAAATTCTTGTGCTGTTACTGCTTGACCGACAATATCAAATTGAATAGTCACTTCAAATTCATTTTGATCGGGTCTAGGCTCGACAAATACCTTAACATTATCGACTCTAGGCTCAAATCCGTAGACGGTTTCGTATATTTGTGTCTCAATAGTGGTTGCTGTACCAAAATCAACAAAGTCAAACAGCAATCCTCTGACATCTGAACCCAAATCGGGGTTAAAGAACCTCTCAGTTGGGATTGTTTCAACTAAATTTCTCACAGCACGACGAATCGCGTTCTCATTTTTGAGAACTTGAAGATCTTTTGTGACAGGATGAGGCTTCATAGACAAACTAATGTCTTTGAACGCCTTACTTACCCTTTTCGTCGCCATAAAGAAGACAAGAATCTGACCTATTTATAGGGGTTTGCCGTAAGTAGGTTCAGTTCCGTACTCCCAGTCATCATAATCTTCATCATTTCTGATCTCTTCGTGCAGTTTTGTCTGCCTTTTCATGTCATTAATGTGGTCTCCAACGACTTCTCTCAACATTTTTTCATGTTGACGAGCTCCTAGGTTATCCAAGAAGTCATTTTCGGGTAGATTTAGCATAGCAGTTGCTCTACAGAGTTCTTTTAGAACTTTTATAGGGGTTGCTATCCCTAATTTTTATTTAGTTTCTCTTCTTTAGTCTTCTTGAAGTAGAGTTTATAGTACCTTCCCTTAATTTCTTCAAGAGTTTCCATGTCTTCTTTGAACCCCAGATACTTTAGCATTTGATAAGCACTTTCCAACTCACTGATTACTCTAAGAACATTGGTAGAATGAGCTTCCATACCACCAAAGACATACTTCCTAGAGTCATCTTCAATAAACTGAATGTGCTCTTCTGGGAAATTCACAATTAGTTGTCGCTTGTCTTCAGTCATTTTACCCAGAAACCACACCTATTATAGTCATTATCTTCAACATATCGATATCCTTCCATCAGTTGATGCATTTTATCACCTTTCCATACTGGTATCGCTTCAGTATTATCATATCTAAAGTCAGGATTACGTCTGAAATGCACTTCAATCAACTTATCACCAATAAACTCACAGTTGATCCAGCCATATCGGTACAATCCGATAGTAGTTAATAACTTTGGATAAGGTATTACATGATCTACCTTTTCCCACTTCTTCCATTTATATAAGTCTTCAGACTCTCTTGTACCCTTCACACACAGTCTCTGTTCCTTGATATGGAAGTCTACAGAGTGGTCCATTGCATACTCTGGATAACACCCTGTTCTATCTTCGTGGTATTCGTAGTCTACACTATAATGATTCCCCTCAAACACCTCACACCAGAACTCAGCAGGGTGTAGGTGTTCAGTCTTATCTTCTATCCATTCTATACGTGCATGACGACTCATACCCATCAGGTTCATGCATGGACGGACAATATAAAAGTCAGGTTTAGGAACTTTGTGGCCTGCTGGTCCACAAGTATAACCCAAACGCTGACTTAGAAAGAGTTTATTGTATATCCACAGATGTTGAGGAAGTATGCGATTCCACTCTTCCTCAACTGTCAACAGATAACTCATTTATCAGTGTCTTCTAATCTCACTCGGTATATAGTGGTCTTTGCTTGCTTCTTTGCGAAGTTAAGATCAATACGCTTCTTCAACCAATAGAGGAAGGTAAGCATTACAAGGAATTGAATACCTTCACCCCAACTCATGTTCCAGGCCTCATTAAGATCTAACGAAGCCTGTGCAAAATAGTGCATCATTACTTACCTTGTCCTCTATAAGGTTTACGCGCCTTGTTACGACTCGTCGCAGAATAACGAGTATTCTTTGAGTTACCTTGTTTTGTAGACTTGGGTTTACCAGGTAGGAATTGAATCCCGCTGACGCCAACTTTAGAACGAACTGCCATCAATCCTCATAAGTAAATGTTTCGTGTCGGAAAGAAGAGGGAGCATACTTTGCCTCTTGAGTCATGTAATACTCTTGAGCGAAGAACTCCATCTTGTCCATAAATTGATCCTTGGTCAGACCCTCACCTACGAGGGTTTCCGCGCCCGAGCCCGGGTCGCGCTGCCAGACATTATAGTATTCCTCTTCAGGACGTTTGCGAGTGTTTGCCATAATTTTAGATAACGCGGGGTTTTTCGTGTCCAACGCGAATACGGGGATCACACCAGATCTCAAAGCCTGCATCTTTTGCATCGAGGCAGAACGAGACATCCTCTCCACACATATCCTGAACAGCACCTGATTCAAACTGCTGCATCTTCGGAGCAAACCAAGGATACTTCATCTCAGGGTGCTCAAAGACACCGTTCTTAATGATCAACCATCCGAAACCTGCATAATCGACAGTGAAGGGTGTGTGCTTGTGCTTCATGCTCTCGATGGTTTCGTGATTCATGACACCGCCGTTCTTAGCGAAGTCTTCTTCATCCAACCAGTGAGCCACTGAGGTAGTCTGACCATCTTCTGTGCAATACCAGCCAGAAGAGATAGGTTGATCCAGCAGAATCAGTTGCCAGAACTTCTCAGTATTAAACACAATGTCGCTATCAATCCAGAGTTGATAGTCATACTTCAGTTTGCCATCCCAGGGAATCTGATCAGGACCACGCAGAACATTTGCACCAAGGCACTTGCATCGTGCAAAGTTTACCATGGAACTGTAATCCTGACTGATCTGGATCTGTGCTCCTGCATGAACTAAGTCAAAACAAAGTTGAACAAAGTTCTTCAGAAAGACATACGAAACACCACGACCAGGAAGGCAGAAGACAATACTCTTGCCTTTGACCATCTCTTTTGCTTTTTCGTAATCCCATTCACTGGATTTCTTCGGAATGGGATTCTTCGCTTTTACTGTAAATCCTTTCGCCATGAGTAATAGTGTACTTCAAATGTATTATAACTGATATTATCTATAAAGTCAATAAGACTGCTCCGAGTGATCCTCAGAACTTAGTGATAATATTTCATATTTTCTTTTTCTAACCTCTTCAAACCAACCAGGTTGTTGGATTTTTTCTTCCATCTGATCGACGGTTAAGCTGTGTGCAACTACACCTCGCTCATCGTATATGTGGAAAACGGTATCGGTCCTCATCATGGAGTCATGCAGAGTACATCTCTAATTATATCAGAAATTCTCGTAGGTTTCAAGGTCAGTTATGACTAGCTCGTTACCATCTATGGTTATTACCACTTCGGTACTCTCATACCATCCGAGGTCATTGACGATGTATTCAGGAAGAGGCAACACATAATTTCCATCTACATCGATCTCTATGGCAGAAATTATGGGCCCAGAATTTTTTCTCATATAAGGAACCCTTTTTTTGTTTTATATAGTATTATCAATAACTCTCGCGAATTGGGTCGTTTATAGATTAGAGGGACCCATTGTTTTTATATACACAATAACAAAAAAACGCGGTAACTGTCAATAACTGACAGCCACCACGCATATACTCTGTGTGTGCTCCTGTTAGTGTTAGAAACTGTTCAGGAGTTGTTGTGTCTCAGTGTCGAAGTCTTCCTTAGGATAATAACTATCGTCCAGAAGTGCAGCGACTAACTCATCATCAGGAAAGTCAACAATCTCAGCGGGAAGTTCAGTCAGTTCAAACATGTTCAGAATCTCAGTGTTAGTTAGAAAGAAAGAAGTTGATCAGGCAAAGACATAACCAGAGTGGAAATCTTTGACCTCGTTGTTGTCACGAACATACCAGAGTCCTGCTTTCTGAAAGACACCATCGGTGAGAGCATTGCAAAACTCATTGATAATGGCATTGAGACGACTCTTGGTGGTAACTGACTGCCAACCGCCATCAAATACGGTGACGGAGGTGTCATCAACCAGGGCGATCTTATTGCCGTGAAGATATACAGTAGAAACACCGCAGTTAGTAACAACTTGAGTGTTACCGGAAGACCAATTTTTGTCGGCCTTGATTGCGGCGTTCATCTGTGCTTCGATCTTACGCATGAGAGTGAAGAAGGGTTGAGAGTGGTCGGAGTGGTGATCCCCCTCCGATGTCCTTAATATAGGAGCTTTTGAGGGGGATGGGAGGAAAAGTGGACAGTGCCTCAGGTGTCACATACCGTTGAGCATCTCAGCGATGGCCTCCTGATATTCTTCATAGGTCGCGAAGCGATCAGCATAGCGAGCAGGCACAGCCTTCACAGGGCGATCGATAGGGTCGCGACCTTGGGCGATCATCTGAGCGCGGTAAGGATTGTTCTGAGTCATTTCGTTTGTTTTGTTCATGCCCATAGTATGGCACGGAATCAGGCGGATTTCAAGCGATGGTGGACAGTGCGGTCACTGGCACATGCTCGGCGTCCTAGGATGCGCTCCACATCCCGAATCACCTGGCGGAAGCTCATACGGTCGCTGGCGGTGTTGCTGGTTGATAGTTTGCGGCCTGTTGGTTTGTGTTGATAAACGTTGTGTTTGCCAGTTGTTCTCAGCAACTCAAAATCATTGGATTTGAGATACTTTTGGAGTTCACGGGTTTTCATCATCAACCTCCAAACATTTGATCGAAAAGAG
>Ga0233450_10000934_pt1 | contig 32346 bp, 29 predicted proteins | sample 011ome_30_FD_189956 | JGI IMG/M metagenome (GOLD analysis project Ga0233450, IMG submission 189956) | Coastal salt marsh microbial communities from the Groves Creek Marsh, Skidaway Island, Georgia - 011501CT (spades assembly) | ecosystem: Environmental > Aquatic > Marine > Intertidal zone >... | reverse complement strand
CATTAATACTTCATCAGCACCATTCATAGTAAGAATAAAGAGCACTAAGACAATCTCCAGATAAAGAATGATGTTACCATCTAACTTTGGCCAACCTGTCATTTCACTCATGTGAAACCGAGGAATTTTCAATAAATTTCTTCTTGCTAAAAAGGCGAAAGTTGCAACCAAAGCAAGTACAGATAGAATTTCTATAAAACTTATAAGAAATGTATAAAACCCGCCCAATGAACTCGCAAAAACTCGATGAGACCCAGAAACTCCATCAACAAAAATCTCTATTAATTCTATTTGTGTAATTACAAAGGCTGCATAAATTGCAAAATGAAGTAATGCAGGAATAGGACGTTGAAACATCTTTTTTTGACCTAAGGCAACTAATATCATAGTTTTCCATCGCTCACCTTTTTTGTCTGAACGATTAAGATCCTTTCCTAATAAAATATTCTTTCGAATACGCATTACATTTATTCCAAACAATGCAGATCCAACAACAATTAATACAATAAAAACAATACTTGCTACCATGCTGATTTATTAATCCATTCTATCTCGAAGTGTGTCTTTAACCCACTTCTTAACTATTTTTTCATCCTTAGAGCTCAAGAAACCTTTGTCTTTGCCTCCAAATATCGCAAACTGAAGATACCTATTTGGATGTTCTTGAATATTTTCCACTAATCTTCCGGCTTCCTCAATCATAATATTCATATTCTCGTATAACACAGAATCCTGCATCAATTTAGTTAAAGTTCCATCCCCATTCTGAATTTCATCCAAAAGAATATTTACACCACTAAGGGCAGCCCTCGCATCATTTACAACTCCAACTATTTGTATTTCTTTAATCGTGTCAGTAATATCATTTACATTAGTCAGGATAGAAGTTATTTTCTCATTACTTTCTTTAAGGTTTCCTGTTATTGAATTTACATTAGTAAGTATTGAACTGATCTTGTACCTGCTAGCTGACATAGTTATCATCAAAGAATCGAGTTCATTTGAAATACTTTCAAAATTTTCAATTGTTCTTTGCAACCCATCGAATGACTCATTTAAATTGTCCGTATTATTACTAAAAATAGATTGAATTACAGTTATCGCCGTATCTGCAGTTCCAACTAATTGATTCATTTTAATCATTAAGGGTTGAATTCTTTTATCAATTTCACCTTGCAAACTTTCCTGCACACCAACAGAAAGGGTGTCTCCAACTTCATGAAAAGTGGTTTCGTGCTCTTTATAGTGTAATGTTATAAAACCTGTACCCAACAAATCAGCTTCTAATTTTGCTACAGAACCTAATGGAATCCTAACTAGTGTATCTTTAATTTCAAATCGAACAAGCACTTCCGCTGGGTTTATTGGATATATACCAACTTCGGAGACTGAACCAACATTAACCCCGTTCAATGAAACCTTGCTGCTTGTCGTTAAACCATCAGCCTTAGGAAAAATAGCATAATATGATTGTGTAGTATTCCATAAAATTTCTCCTTTGAGGAAGAAAAATCCTAAAATTAATCCTGAAATTGCAATTGAAGCAACAACACCAACAATAAATTCTTTTCTTATTTTCATATTACCCTATTTTCATATCCCCTTTATTGTTTACAAATAGTATAGAATATGGTATAATGCAAAGTTACATTTTACTTTTTTCAATTGCTTTTTGCAAATCTAACCTTTTTCCGTTTTCAAAAGCAATTACAAAGGCAGATTCGTAACCAATCTTGCGTACTTCCACCTGCCTCCTTTTTGCATCTTCAATTGAACTATAGTTTCCAACAATATATTTGTACTTGTTACCACTCTCAATTCTATCTACATCTTGCATTCCTTTAAAATTAAATGGTTTCAATTCAAGTTTAATTTTAGAAGTTGCTACTTGAACTCTAAATACAATACTTTGGTTACCTTCAGAAAAATCAACTTTGTCATTCTTCTTTGCATTTAGAGGTTTCGATTGGTTTTCTAAATCCGATTTAAGCGTGCCATCCACCTTATCATTTTGTTCTTTATAGGTAGCAAATGCATCAAATAACTCTTTTGCCATGGAACTTCTACCACTTTTACTTGCTAAAAACTTTTCCTCCTCTACATTAGACAAAAAACCAAGTTCAACCAGTACTGAAGGCATAGTCGTTTTATACAAGACCAAAAAGCCTGCTTGTTTCACCCCCCTATCCGGCCTTTTTAAATCTCCTACGCAATTTTCCTGGAAAAGATGTGCTAATTTTAGGCTTTGATCTAAAAAAGCATTTTGTCGAAGTGAAAGTGCTATGTAAGCATCAGGATCATTTGGATCAAAGCTTTCATATTTTTGTTCATGATCTTCCTCCATTAAAATAGAGGAGTTTTCCCATTTTGCTACCTCCAAAGCTGCTTCCGATTTGTGCAAGCCCAACACAAATGACTCAAAGCCTTTGGCAGATGTATTTCCTGCAGCATTTGAATGAATTGAAATAAATAAATCAGCACCTGAGTCATTCGCTATTTTAGCTCTTTTACTCAATCCGACAAATACATCGGTTGAACGCGTATAAACTACCTTTACCTGGGGAAAACTTGCGCTTATTAGCTTCCCTAACTGAAGACTTACGTCTAACACCACATCCTTTTCTTGCAGTTTTGTTTTAGCAACAGCTCCGGGATCTTTTCCTCCATGGCCAGCATCAATCACTACCGTTTTTATTCCTAAACCTGTTTGTGAATATGCAGAAGTTGAAAACAGCAAAGCAATACTGATAAAAAACGTCAAAAAAATACGTTTCTTCGCATAAGAATTATTTAATAAGTTCGTTTTATACATTATTCTGATTTTGTTCGCATCGAAAACAACACAAAACACCAATTTCAAATGTAGCTTCAAACTACCTATGATTTTGCATGCTCTGCGGTTAATTATTATCGGTGCATTGTTAACAATCAACCCCACCAATTCCTTTGCTCAACCTCAAAACGACTCTACTGTTCATCTTGAAAGCGAACTTGAATCTCCGCTATCCTACAGTGCAAAGGATTCGATAGTAATGGACATGCCTAATCAAAAAGCACGCCTTTATAGTCAAGCGCACATTGATTACGGTGAAATAATACTCGATGCATGTTATATTGAATTTGATTTTGAAACAAAAGAAGTTTTCGCCAGATTGTGCATTGATTCTATTGGAAATAAAGTTGGCATACCAGAACTAACAGACGGTGACACCAAAACCAAAGCAGATAGTTTACGGTTTAATTTCGAGTCAAAAAGAGGTATCACCTATCAAGTTAAACTGCAAGAGGGCGAAAGTTATATACATGGTGTTAAAGTCAAAAGACAAGGAAATGGGAATATCCATATTGACACCGCTTTATATACAACTTGTGATTTAGACCATCCTCATTATTATTTTAAACTGAGAAAGGCAATAATAAAACCAAATGATAAAATTATTTCAGGACCCGTTAATCTGTTTATTGCAGATGTTCCTACCCCACTTGGTTTGCCATTTGGATATTTTCCAAACAAAACAAAAGGAGCGAACGGAATCGTTATACCAACTTATGGTGAATCTGCGCTTGGGTTTTACTTATTGGGAGGTGGTTATTATCATAAATTTAAAAATGATAAGCTAGCAACTCAAATACTCGGAGACATATATTCCAAAGGAAGCTGGGGCATAAAAAACATTACTACCTACAAAAACAAATACAAATACAACGGCAACTTCAACCTAAGCTTTAGAGAAGTTAGACAGGGCGACCCGGAATTTATGGACTTTTCCAAAACTTCGGAATTTTTTATTCGGTGGAATCACAGTCAAGATGCAAAGGCAAAACCAGGAAAAACATTCAGTGCTTCCATCAATGCGGGTACATCTACCAATTTTCAGAACGACTTCAATAATGTCAATGCAAACGATTATCTATCTAATAATTTCAACTCCAATATAACCTGGGGAAGCAAAGTAAATTTATTCAAAGGAAAAATCCCATCAAATTTATCCATTAACGCAAGACATAACCAGAATAACAGCACGAACAATATCTCTTTCACATTACCAGAAATAACCTACAATATTAATCGCTTTTATCCTTTTAAATTTATTAACTCCAAAAAAGCTATTGAAAGCGGATTCAAGAAGGAATTAAACAAAATAGGATTGAATTACAATACAACATTAAAAAACGAGCTTTCATTGAAAGATACTGATGTAAGCTTAAATAATTTAAGCACCTTCCCAGACAGTTTGCGTAACGGAATGCGGCACAATGTTAATGCTTCCACCTCTTTTAAGTTCCTCAATAAAACAGTTACGTTTAACCCTTCCTATCAATTGACATCATTGTTTTATTTGGACCAAATTCAGAAAAGCTGGAACCCTGTGCTAACTCAGGAAACCACTGATACAGTTCAAAAATTTTCAACACCATATTGGCATAGCTTTAATGCAAGCTTAACATCAAAAGTTTATGCTTTCTACCGTTTTGCAAATTTCCTAACCGGAGTGAAAGAAACTAAATTCAGACACACCATTACTCCAAACTTAAACTACTCCTATCGGCCAGATATCAACTATATGGATACTTACCAAATAGATACTATTCCTTCAGTTGAAGAGGTCGAATACTCTCCTTATCAAAATGGAATATTTGGCAGACCTTCTAGTGGGTCTTCAAATAGAATTGGCTTCAACTTAATCAATGCGATTGAAATGAAGCAAAAAAATCTAAATGACACCACAGGTAAAACCCCTTTCAATAAATTCAAAATATTAGAAAACATAACATTTAGTTCAGCTTATGACTTTAACAGAGATTCTTTAAAAATGGATAATATATCTATATCTGGAAGAACCACTCTTTACAAAAACCTAAGCTTACGTTTTGGAGGAAATGTTGACCCATACGACTATAAAAACGGTACAAAAAGAGATGAGTTTCAATATAACATTAACGGAAAACTAGGTACTATTAAAAATTTAAATCTAGCAGTAAATCTAAGGTTTAAAAGCAAAAAGGGACATAAGGGTGCTTACGCAAGTAAAAAAGGAACAGAAACAGATTTAGACATGATCAATATTAACCCGGATGCCTATTTAGATTTCAGTGTTCCATGGACAATTGCATTTAATTATAAAATTGACAGAAACAGAATAATCTCTGAAGGAACAGACACAATAGTTCTCACGCAAACCTTAAGCATCAGCGGTGACTTGAGCCTTTCCGAGAATTGGAAAATAGAATTTGGAACCAATTATGATTTTACGAGAAAACAATTTAGTTATTCTTCTATCAATTTTACGAGAAATCTACATTGCTGGGAAGCTAGTTTTAATTGGATACCATTTGGATACATGAAAAGCTACAACATTCAAATTAACGTAAAATCCTCACTTCTCCAAGACCTAAAACTTCAACGAAGAAGAACTTGGTACGACACTGGAGTGAGATAAATCAAGAAAATTATGAAAACTATAATAAATTCTAAAAATGCACCTGCACCAATTGGCCCATACAGCCAAGCTGTTTTAGCAGGGAACACATTATTTGCAAGTGGTCAAATTGCGATTAACCCAAAAACAGGAGAACTAAATATGGATTCAATCGAAGATGAAACAGAACAAGTAATGAAAAACATTCAAGCCGTTCTGCAAGAAGCCAACATGACATTTGAAAACATTGTGAAATGCTCAATCTTCTTAAGCGATATGGATAGCTTTTCAAGAGTAAACGAGATCTATGGGAAGTACTTCTCCACAAACCCACCAGCAAGAGAAACGGTAGAAGTTTCGTGTTTACCAAAAAGTGTAAACGTGGAAATTAGCTTTATTGCAATTAAATAACGATTCGATGAAGAGACTTTTATCATTTACATCAATTTTAGCCCTACTAAGCCTTTGCTCGTGCGAAAAAGAATGTACAACACCTAAACCTTCAGGATGTAATGATGAAGTACCTACAGGAGTAACATGCATGGCCTATTGGGAAAGCTGGCTTTACAATGAGAATACAACCTCATGTGAATTTACTGGATACAGTGGATGTAATGCAATTGGTTTTGAAACCAAACAAGCTTGTGAAGAATGTGAATGCAATAATTAAAAAGTTTACTTCCTTTTATAAAAAGCGAAACCACCTTCCTCATATATAAACTCACAATCAGGTTTATCAGTAATTTTATCTTGATGATGAACTCTAACTACAAAATAGGTAGGCTTATCAACTTCGCCAATCATTAACCAATTTACAACTTGAGAGTTAAAAATGGTTTTATCCTTTTGAGGTAAATCATTAAAGGATTCTGCATCGTGTTCTAACAATAATTGTTTTTTATAAGTTGCCAAAGCACTTCCCTCTTCCAGAGGCTGAACCTCAGAATAAAAATACTGAGCATAGCTCTTCATATCTACTGGAGTAACATAAACGTCTTTTCCTTTTAAGTTTTTATAAAATGTAATCATTGGACCTTGCGAAAAACTTTCAATCTTGGGAACCATTACTCGCGTAAAAACCAACAAACAAAAGGCCGTACTCAGGGAAAACACCAATACAGATTTAACAACTTGTAACTTCGACAATAGATACAATCCAACGACAATAGAAATAAAATAGACCACTCCTATCAAGAATTCCCACCCAGCAATTGGAATATCAACCGAGAGTTGTGCAGCGGCAAAAGGATCTTTTAAATTTGGAATTAACCATTCATCTTTGTTCTTCAGAATAATTGGAAGCAATGTTAAAAGAGAAGAAAAAACGAATCCAAAAAAGCCAATCGTAAACAACATCCATTTTTTTATCTCCAATTTTCTTGCGTGAAGTTTAAACAAATAAGTTGCAGCCAAAAAACTAAGTGGCAAGTATGCCATCGAAGAGTAGTGCACAATCTTCGTTGTTGAAATACTAAACAAAATCATTACAACCCAAAACAATATTTTCATCCACTTCTCAAATCCGATATCCATCGGATCAAAAGTATCTTGTTCCTTTTTATTGAAAAATCTCGGAATTGCTATTATCGAGAGTGGAAAACAACCAATTAAAACTACCACAAAATGGTAATAAAACGGCTGCGAATGTCCTGCAACTGGTGTAGTAAACAAATCTATTTGATACTTTACAAATTCAACTATAAACCATGGACCATTCTGGATTAACTCAAATCCAAACCAAAGAAAAGACACTGCAAATATTGTAAGGATAAAAATAAAAACACTCTTTACAGAAGCTATCTTTTTGAAACGACTCAGCGCCCAATAAACTCCGAACACTAGCATCAACAACAACAACCCGACAGGCCCTTTTGTAATAATTGCCAAACCAATAAATAGACCAGATAATACAGCGAATTTATCCTGCTTTTTTCCTTTCTCACTATTAACCAATCTTATCAAATAATAGATAGCGGTAAAAATAAAATAGTTGAAAACTGGGTCGATAATTCCTGATTTATAATAAAGGTTGGGTAAAAAAGAACCAAAATATATCAGAGCCCAAATAAAACCAAACAACTCAGAACGCAGTGTTTTTCCAATCTTAAAGAGCGCTAGCATCGTTAAAACTCCAAAAATCGCATTGGGAAATCGTGCAGCAAACTCGGTAACACCAAAAACACCCATTGAAAGCGATTGCAACCAGAAAAACAACGGAGGTTTTTCCATAAAAGGCTCGTAATTTATCTGAACCTGAAAAAAGTTTTTTGACGCTAACATCTCTCGAGATGACTCTGCAAAATTTATTTCATCCCAATCGAACAAATGGACACTACCTAAAAACGGAAGAAAGAATACCAATCCAATAATGGTTAGAAGAAATTGATATCCATATGGCCTGTCTAGGAATGATTTCATTTAAGATTCAATAGTGATTTCTCACCCCAGTTTCCGAAGGTTTTATTTTCAAAATATGAAAATATCAACAAAGATCCGATTGCACCGATTAAGGAACCGACAAAAATATCCTCATAAAAGTGCTGACATAAATAGACCCTTGAATAACCAATCAACACGGCAAAAACAATCGCTACAAATCCAATCCACTTATTTTTACTCAACAAAGCCAATATGCAAAATATACTGAAGGCAGAAGTTGTATGCCCACTAGGAAATGAATAGTGGATTAATTGGTCTGCTTCATCCAAAACTGTATGCAAAGTTCCATCATGCATCTGTTCCCACATTTCTATTAAAGGTCTTTTAACATCGTGATAAATTATCTTCTTTAAAAATTGTGTAATAAGGGCTGTTGTTCCAAAACTAACGATAGCAATTACGGCATATTTAAATTTCCAAAACAATAAGACAAGCACTACTATAGAAGCCATCCAAAAATCTCCCAAGTAGGTCAAATACTTGTACATAACATCCTGAAAAGGTGACCAATATTGATTGGCCCAAAGTGTTGCATCTGTTTTTGAGTACTTGAAAAGAATAACAAATAAAAACACCAAAAAAACAGCGTAAACCAAAAAGAAAAAGAGTTGCTTTTTAATGTTTTTTAGTATGGATAGGATCACAATTTATTTTTTATTAAGCAAATTCCATTTGTAAACGCCAATCCTTGTAAAAAAGTGTTTAAATGATGTCCCCAAAACTCCCAATCCGTAAGTTACACTTCTGCTGAAGTTAATTGATGAAGCCTCTTCGAAGTATTTAGTTGGACAAGTAACCTCGGCTATTTCAAAATCATTGAATATAATTTGAGAGAGCATTTGGTTATCAAATACAAAATCATCTGAATTTTCATTGTATCGGATGGTCTCCAGCACCTCTTTAGAAAATGCTCTAAAACCAGTATGATATTCAGATAATTTTTGACCAACAAGAATATTTTGAGACAGAGTCAAAATTCTGTTCGCAACATATTTATAATAAGGCATCCCTCCTTTCAATGCTCCTTTTCCTAGTATTCGAGACCCCAAAACAACCGGATAAACTTCATTTGCAATCAAGTAAGACATACTATGAATTAATTGAGGAGTATATTGATAATCCGGATGCAGCATCACCACAATATCAGCTCCAATTTCTAGAGCTTTGTTATAACAAGTTTTTTGATTTCCACCATACCCTTTATTTACATCATGTCTAATAACATGGTTAATTCCAAGTTCACGTGCTAATTCTGCTGTATTATCGGTGCCATGATCATCAACCAAAATAACTTCGTCCACTATTTCAAAAGGAATTTCCTTATACGTTTTTTCCAATGTATCTGCTGCATTATATGCAGGCATTACTACTACTATTTTTTTTCCTTTGATCATGACATGCTTTAAGGTGCCAAAAATAAAACTAATCATCTAACCAAACATCAATCTGTTCGATAAATCACCAACAAACCAATTTACATATTAACAAATATCTATTGTGCATTTGAAACATATCTGACATTACGTTATAACTTAATCTTATACTTTTGAGAGATGAAATTATCAAGAAAGCATAAATCAGACTTAATTTTTTGGGTAGGATTTGGATTAATACTAGCATTCTTATACCTCACACCTTGGGGAGGATCCACAAGAACCTGGATTGGAGGACTTTTTCTATCATCTCCAATCATGGAAAAGTATGACACTAAAGACAATTTCCTATCAACCGACTGGAATCTTCAGCATATTAACAATGAGAAAATATGGTTATCTGATACCGACAAGCCAATTTTCATTAATATTTGGGCAACGTGGTGTGGACCTTGCAGAACTGAATTGCCATCAATAAATAGCTTACACGAGAAATATAAAAATGATATCAAGTTTATTCTTGTTAGCCCCAACGAATCGATTGAAATTCTTAAAGAATTTGCTCAAAATAATAATTATAAGCTACCTATATACACAGCCATAACCGAAACTCCTTATCAACTTCAGACAAATAGCTATCCAACAACAATTATTATAGACGAAAATAAAATGATTACACATAAAATGAAAGGAGCACATGACTGGAATACAGAAGAAGTCTATTCAATTTTGAATGAGTTAATTAATAAGTAGTATTTTTGTGTCAAATTCAGACTTACGGCATGTATAAAGCGATTTTAAGACCTTTTTTCTTTTTATTTGATCCAGAAAAAATTCATTACTTTGTCTTTAGATTAATTCGATTTTCTAATGCCATTCCTGGCGCTGCAGCTATCAACAAAAAACTCTACAGTATTGAAGACAAAAGGTTAGAAACAGAACTGTTTGGCCTAAAATTTAAAAACCCCGTAGGAATTGCTGCTGGATTTGATAAAAATGCAGTGCTCATTAATCAATTGGAAAATTATGGCTTCGGGTTTATTGAGATAGGAACTGCAACACCAAAACCTCAAGATGGGAACCCTAAACCAAGAATGTTTCGCTTAAAAGAAGATGAAGCTCTAATCAATAGAATGGGATTTAATAATTTAGGAGTTGATGCAATAGTCGAAAACCTAAAAGGGAGAAAAACCAATTTAATTATTGGAGGAAATATTGGTAAAAATACTGCAACTTCAAATGATGATGCAATTGCTGATTATGTGTATAATTTTAAAGCGTTGCATGATGTTGTTGATTATTTTGTGGTGAATGTAAGTTGCCCGAACGTTAAGAACCTAACCAAACTGCAAGACATTGACTTTTTAACAGAGCTATTAGGTGAATTAAAAATAATTAATGGTACTAAAAAAGTTCAACGTCCAATACTTTTAAAAATAGCACCAAATTTAGACCACAATGCTTTGGACGAGATAATTGAACTTATAGCCAGCACAGGAATTGACGGAATCGTTGCGACCAATACAGAAACAAGCAGAGATGGACTAAAAACGGCAAAGGAAACTGTTGAGAAAATTGGCAATGGCGGACTAAGTGGAAAACCTGTAAGAGAGAGATCCACTGAAATCATTAGATACCTATCGACAAAATCAAACAAAGCATTTCCAATTATCGGTGTAGGAGGTATTCACTCTGAAGAAGATGCTTTGGAGAAAATTGAAGCTGGAGCAGATTTAGTCCAGATATATACGGGCTTTATTTACGAAGGCCCAAATCTTGTTAAGAGAATTAACAAAGCTATTTTGAATAAGAAATAAGTTTTTTCCATTCGAATTAATACACCCACTGTAATTTTAGAATTAGGGCACAATCTCCATCAATAATTGTCGCACTTGCTTCTTCATCCAATGAATACAACGCAGGATTAAAATTTAAAACAGAAATTAATTCATCTGTGACTCCATCTTCATCCAGAACATTTAGTAAATAATCTGAGTTGAATGGAAGCTCCACCGGAAAGTCATTATAGTATACATAAGACTGATTAAATAACTGATTCTGACCAACCTCTATTCCATCCAAATAAGTAGTCGTCCCATCTACTATCTGAAATCTAACATCCGGTAAACCTTGAATATCCCATAAATCACCATTCCAATTCAATTCTGGAAAAGAGGACAGAACAATTGAGGTTATTGCAACAGATAAGGGGAGATCTTTAACTATTATAGTTTTGTAATCCGACTCAAAAGATTTGTTATTTTTAGAATAAACTTTTAATTCTACCGTATAAATTCCGGAGGAGGTATAGATATGTTCTGGATTTTTATCTTCTGAATTATTTCCATCACCAAAATCCCAATAGTAACCAAAATCATTCTCCGAACAATTCGCTACAAAAGCAACCTTATCATCTACTTCGTATTTCTCATCCATGCTGCTAATACAAGCAATGGGTTCATTCTTTTCACATGAACAAAATAAAAAGAGCACGAATAGTAAGGCTAAGCATTTCATAAAAATAGGTAAGGATAAACTATAAGTAGTCCAAATATACCTATTAATTTAATTCATTCAGGTTTCGCTTGCTAATCAAAAACAACGCACCAAAGGAGAGCAGCGCATTGTAAATTATAATCTCAAAGCCAAACTTGTAGTAACCAAAAATTCCTGGCATTTCCTTAATTAGCTCACCTTTTTCATTTAAGATGTTTGCAACTCCAGGCGCTCCCGCAGAAAAATACCACAACACCCCAATAGTTATAGGAACTAAAAGACATACGACAACAACCAATTTATCGTGTAGATCTCTTTTTGTTAAAATACCAAAAAAGAACAGCCCGATTAAGGGACCATAAGTGAATCCAGCAAATTTCATTAACAGTCCTATTGCTGACTCTTCTGTTGAATATTTCAATATAATTACCGTCAAAATAATAACAACAGATACCCCAACATGAACCCATTTCCTGATCTTTTCTTGCTGTTCCTTTACTTTTGATTTTAGACCCATGAAATCTATTGAAAATGATGTAGTAAGCGAGGTCAAGGCAGAATCCGCACTGCTGTACGCTGCCGCAATTAACCCTAGTAGAAAGAGTATTCCAATTACCGACCCTGTTGATTCATCCATTGCAATACTAGAAAATAATAAATCCCCTTTTATCCCGCTCCCTAAGCCTGTTTTTTCGGCATACATATATAGTAGCGCTCCTAACCCAAGAAAAATTAGGTTAACCACTACCAGAACACCTGCCATCGTTATCATATTTTTTTGCGCTTCCTTTATATTTTTACAACTCAAATTCTTTTGCATCATATCCTGATCCAAGCCAGTCATTCCTATTGTGATAAACATACCACCTAAAAAGTGTTTTAGAAAATGATTACTTCCCATTATATTATCGAAAAAGAATATTTGGGAATATCCACTGTTAGAAACTGCAGTTACTAAACCTTCTTTTTCAGACAACCCTAAAGCATCGCTAATTAGCCAAACAGTGAATACTACGGCTATTAGCATAAAGCTAGTTTGCAATGTATCAGTCCAAATTATCGTTTTTATCCCTCCTTTATTCGTATAAATCCAAATTAGCAAAACAGAAATAACTACTGTTACCCAAAATGGGATTCCCCAGTCATCAAACAATATACTTTGCAAAATATTTGCAACAAGTAACAATCGAACTGAGGCTCCTATTACTCTGGATGCTAAGAAAAATGATGCTCCAGTTTTATAACTCCAATTCCCAAATCTCTCTTTTAAATATTCATAAATGGAGGTCAAATTCATTTTATAGTAAATAGGCATCAACACATAAGCCACCACAAAATAACCAATCAAGTAGCCAAATACAGCTTGCATATAGCTAAATTGATTTGCTTCATTGCCAACCCAACCAGGCACAGAAATAAATGTCACACCTGACAATGAAGCTCCAATCATACCAAAGGACACAATGTACCATGGTGATTTTTTCTCGCCTAAAAAGAAAGTACTATTATCTGCTTTTCTACTTGTTAGCCATGCAATAAACAGAAGTACTAAAAAGTATATGATTATAACAGATATGATCAACGTATTTGACATGCAACAAAGAAAAGGTTTTCTTATGTTTGTAGAAAACCGTTGAAAATTAGATTTCCACGTAAGACTATTAGTATCAACTATGAAATTAGAAGATCAGCTCAAACAACTCGAAAAATCAGTACGACAATTGGACTTAACTTCTGATGAAAGAAAAGAGTATGACACTGCCATAAGAGATTATCTATTCAACTTCTTGGATGAATTGGAAGGTAAAAACTCATGGGTAGCTGACTCCGAACCTAGTAAAGAAATCTATGACTTCCCCATCACTGAAGACGGATATAAATTAGAAAATTTGCTTCGCCTTTATGAGAGATCGGTAAATAGCACTGGATTGCAACCCGCTTCTGGCGGACATTTAGGTTACATCCCAGGTGGTGGTGTCCCACTTGCTGGATATGGAGATTTAATCGCTGCGATTACGAATAAATATTCTGGAGTATACTTTGGGAACCCAGGAGCAATTAGACTGGAAAACCATTTAATTGATTGGACAGCCAAACAATTTGGTTTTACGGGAGAATACGGAGGAAACCTTACTACCGGAGGAAGTATTGGAAACCTGATTGCAATTGTTTCTGCAAGAGATGCGCACAACATAAAAGGAAAGGACTATGAAACAACGATAATATATGGGTCGTCTCAAATGCACCATAGTCTTAACAAAGCAATCCGGATTGCCGGATTAGGAGAATGTATTTACAGAAACATTCCTCTGAACGAGAATTACCATTTGGATACTGATTTCTTATCAAATCAAATTGAAAAAGACAAATTGCAAGGGCTAAAGCCATTTTTAATAATCGGCTCAGCTGGTACAACAGACACCGGGGTAATTGACGACTTAAATAAATTAGCAGAAATCTCTCAGCAGAATGATTGCTGGTTTCACGTTGACGGTGCATATGGAGGTTATTTCTATCTTATCGATGAATTAAAAGACACGTTTAAAGGAATCGAAAAAGCAGATTCGCTCGTGATTGATCCGCACAAAGGATTATTTCTACCATACGGAACAGGAATGGTATTAGTAAAGGATAGAAAAGCAATGTTGCATTCTCATTACTACACGGCGAACTATATGCAGGATGCTTACAAAGCACCTGAAGAATGGTCACCTGCAGATATTTCTCCGGAATTATCTAGAAACTTTAGAGGATTAAGAATGTGGCTACCATTAATGGTTCATGGATTAAAACCATTTAAAGATGCTATTTTAGAAAAATATATTTTGACAAAATACGCTTATCAAAAACTAAAAGAAACACCCTATATCGAGGTTGGTCAAGAGCATGAGCTATCTGTACAAACTTTCCGATTTTGGAAAAAAAACACTTCTGAAGATGATTTAAATAAACTCAACGAAAAAATACTTGAAGGTCTTCACAATGATGGAAGAATATTCATATCGTCAACTAGAATAGATGGTATTTACACTTTACGTTTTGCAATTTTATCATTTCGAACACACAAAAAAGAAATTGATTTGATCTTAAAAATGATGGACGAGCAAGCGATAGTATTTGGGTTGAAAAAATAGTTCTTAGTTTCTAGTTTTATTTTCCTATTGCAAAAATTTTTGAATAATTGTTCAAAAATAATCCTGAACGAGAAAGAAGAACAAAATATCGTTAATAACATTTGAAACTTGTTTATTATTCCACCTCAATATCAACTATTTTTGCGGTATGGATTTCCATTCTAAATTATTAAATAATGCTGTAGAACAGATGGCTACGCTGCCAGGTGTAGGAAAAAGAACTGCTCTGCGATTAGTCCTTGATATGTTGGATAGGTCAGAAAATGATGTTCAAGCTTTTACAATGGCAATGACTCGTTTGAAAAATGATGTGAAATTTTGCAAGAAATGTAAAAATATTAGTGACACAGATCTTTGCAATATCTGCAGCAACCCGCAAAGAGATGAAACAACAATCTGCGTAATTCAAGACATTCGGGACATCCTAGCAATTGAAGCAACGCAGCAATATAAAGGACTTTACCATATTCTTGGAGGAATTATATCTCCAATGGACGGCATTGGACCAGATGATTTACATATCGCGAGCCTAATTGAAAGGGCGAGCTTAACGGGTTCCAAAGAAGTTATTTTAGCATTAAGCGCAACAATGGAAGGAGATACTACTAATTTTTATCTTTTCAGAAAACTTAAGGAATGTAATGTCAACGTGAGTGTAATATCAAGAGGTATAGGAATTGGGAACGAATTAGAGTACACAGATGAAGTTACACTCGGCCGATCTATTCTTAACCGCTCTCCTTTTGAGAACAACTTAGCGCGCTAAAGTTTGCTATAAGCCGCACCGAACTTCATTTGACTTTTAGCAATTTCATACTTAACTGACTTGAAAAAACGAATGAGCTTTGATAAATTACAATTTACCATAACAATAATCCTTTTGGCTATGCCGGGATACACGCCATGTTTTGTACAAAACACTTCACTGCCCTAGAAACAAGCATAACCGTTATTATTCGCTTGATGAGTTTTTTTTGAAAGCAAGAAATAAACACAAGTAAAAACCGTTAGAGGAATTGTTATATTTGCCCCAACACCAGATTATTAATATTTGAAACTTTCGGTAATCATAGTCAATTACAATGTTGAGTACTTCCTAGAACAGTGCTTAAACTCGGTTAGAGCCGCCTCCCAAAATTTGCAGATAGAAACATTTGTAGTTGACAACAATTCTATCGATGATTCTGTTGCGATGGTACAAAAGAAGTTCCCTGAAATTCAATTAATTGCAAACAAAGAAAATACGGGTTTCTCAAGGGCAAACAACCAAGCTATGCGGATTGCCAGAGGGGAATACGTGTTGTTGCTTAATCCAGATACGGTAGTGGAAGAAGATACATTTAGTAAGTGTATTGAATTCATGGATGCCAATCCGGATGCTGGTGGTCTAGGTGTTGAAATGTTAGATGGAAAAGGAAAGTTTTTACCCGAATCAAAAAGAGGACTGCCGACTCCAAGTGTTGCTTTTTATAAAATATTTGGACTTTCTTCTTTGTTTCCAAGATCAAAAAAATTTGGAAAATATCATTTAGGTTACCTTCCGCAAAATGAAACAAATGAAATAGAAATTTTGTCCGGTGCATTTATGTTAATGCGAAAAACTGTATTGGATAAAGTTGGTTTTCTCGATGAAAATTTTTTCATGTATGGAGAAGATATTGACTTATCCTATAGAATTATTTTAGGAGGCTACAAAAACTACTACTTTCCTAAGACCAGGATTATACACTACAAAGGAGAAAGCACAAAAAAAAGCTCCGTTAATTATGTTTTTGTATTTTACAATGCCATGGTCATTTTTGCTAAAAAACACTTTTCAGAGAAAAATGCCAAAACATTTTCTTTACTAATAAATCTTGCTATTTACTTAAGGGCTTCAATGGCTATTACAACTCGATTTTTAAAAAAATTAGCATTTCCCCTACTTGATTTTTGCCTTGTGCTTGCTTCAATGTTTGGAATCACAATTGCCTATCAACTTTTTTCTGGCAAGGAATTTCCTCTTGAAGTTATAGCTTGGGCGCTTCCCATATATAGTTTTGTTTGGGTGCTAGCTGCGTTTTTATCTGGAGCACATGACAAGCCAATAAAACTTGTAAAACCATTAATTGGGGCAGTTGCTGGAACCGCACTTATTCTCATTATTTATGGCTTACTTCCAAAATCTGTGCAATTTTCAAGAATCGTTATTTTATTAGGAATAATGGGCACCACCATTTCCCTTTTGTTTTCAAGATTCGTGCTACATTTGATTGGAGTTAAAGGGTTTGAAATTGGAAATATAGGTAAAAAACGATTCGTAATTATTGGAGAAAAAATAGAAGCTGAAAGGATTCATGCCTTATTAACACAAACAACCAAAGTTGGCTACAAAGCAATACTAAATGCGCACAATAAGAATTCCGATGAGTACGATGGGACATTAAATCAACTAGCAGATTTCATCCATATAAACAAAATTGATGAAGTTATCTTTTGTGCAAAAGATATTAGTGCTCAGGAAATCATCGAGCAAATGGCTACAATCAAATCTAATCGCGAAGTCGATTATAAAATTGCTCAGCCTGATAGTCTTTTTTTAATTGGGAGTAACTCCATTCACACCTCAGGAGATTTATATTTATTAGATGTAAACAATATAGATAAGCCTAACAATAAACGAAAAAAACGAATTTTAGACTTCTGTTTGAGTATTATTTTTCTTTCAATATTTCCTTTTTTAATGTTTTTAGTCAAATCTCCTATTAAATTTTTGGGAAATATTTTTTCTACCTTAGTTGGCAAAAAAACTTGGGTAGGATACAGTAAAAACAGCAAAAATCAGCAGCTCCCGTTAATAAAAAATGGAATTATCAGTTTATTAGATAATGTCAAGATCCACTCTCCTGAAATCGAGAAAAAACTAAACCTTATTTATGCCAAAGATTATGCACTCTTAACAGATTTCAAAACCATTTATGGAAATATAAAAAAACTAGGAAATTAATCCTATTATTACGGCAATAAAGTTCTTGTTATTCCTATTTTTTTAGCCTATTTTTGCAGCATAAATCTTTTAAAAAGACATGGCGGATATAGAGGTATTACTCCCTAAAATGGGGGAAAGTGTAGCAGAAGCAACCATAACTGCTTGGTTAAAGGAAGTGGGAGATACAATTGAAGAAGATGAACCGATCGTGGAGATTGCAACTGACAAGGTTGACTCCGAGGTTCCTGCTCCTACTTCTGGAATACTAAAACAAAAAGTTTTTAATGACGGAGATGTGGTTCAAGTCGGAGCTGTATTTGCAATAATCGGTGCTGAAGGTGAAGAGACTATTGTTAATGCACCTACCATGACGAAAACAGAAACTGTTGAAGTTGTAACTGAACAAATCCAAGAAGAATTGCTTGCTCCAATTGAAGTTAGTCAAAATGGTGTTGGTGTCCCAAAAAATGGGCCTAGTGGAAGGTTTTATTCTCCTTTAGTTAGAAGTATTGCCAAAACTGAAGGAATTTCTATTGGAGAACTAGAATCCATTACTGGAACTGGTCAAGAAGGCAGAGTTACTAAAAAAGATATTTTAGGTTACATTGAAACCCGCACTGAAGACCAGGAAATGATAGCAACACCTGTTAAGACTGTGACAAGCCCTCCAAAGGCTTTAGTGCCAAGTAATAATCAGGTCACTCCTATTCACAAAGCTCCTCCAGTTCCAATTGGTCCAAATGACGAAATAGTTGAAATGGACCGTATGCGTAAAATGATCGCTGACCACATGGTTATGTCGGTACACGTCTCTCCTCATGTTACTTCCTATGTTGAAGCTGATGTTACAAACATTGTAATGTGGCGAAAAAAAATGAAAGATGAGTTCATGAAAAAAGAAGGTGAAAAATTAACCTTTACACCTATTTTTATGGAAGCTGTAGTAAAAGCGCTAAAAGACTTTCCTAAAGTGAACGCAATGTTAGACGGCAATAATATTGTTATCAAAAAAGATATTAATCTTGGAATGGCTACTGCTCTTCCTACTGGAAACTTAATCGTACCTGTTATTCATAATGCAGAGCGTCTAAATCTAGTTGGACTTGCAAAACAAGTAAATAGCCTTGCTAATAATGCTCGAAACAACAGTTTAAGTCCTGATCAAATACAGGGCGGGACATATACGGTTACAAATGTTGGAACCTTTGGAAATGTGATGGGAACTCCAATTATAAATCAACCGCAAAGTGCTATTTTAGCTCTTGGCGCAATAAGAAAGAAACCTGCAGTAATAGAAACTCCGCAGGGAGATGCTATTGCAATTAGACATATGATGTTTTTATCACACTCATATGACCACAGGATAGTTGATGGAGCATTAGGTGGAAGCTTTGTAAAAAGAGTTGCTGATTACCTTGAGAAATTCGATATTGACAGAGACATTTAATTCATAGAAGAAAAACAAGTTTTGTATATTACGAACAATTATGATTAACAAAATAAAGTATAGTTTTTTTACGCTTCTTCTTTCGTTTTTGCTCTTTGGGACTAATTATTCTCAAATTGATACAGATGATTTTGAAAAAAACCTAAAAAATGCGTCTTTCAAACAAAAATTTGAAACCGCAAATTCATTTATGGAGGATTATCTATATGAATTTGCCACTAAAATTTGGTTAAATTTAATTGAAGAGCAACCTGCTAATTCGAATATAAATTACAAACTAGGCTTATGTTATCTTAATTCTAGTCTAGAGAGAAATAAAGCGTTAAAACACCTTCTTATTGCAGAGAAAAATGTTTCCAAAAGATATGATCCATTTTCTTCGGGTGAAACAAACGCTCCTTTTGAAACACATCATTACTTAGGACAAGCATATCATCTAAACGAGAGGTTTGATGAGGCCCTTTTGGAGTACCAGCATTTTAAAGAAGAAGTAAGCTCCAAGCATATACTCTTTACTAAAAATGAAATGTATTCCACTTATTCTACTAATGCGAAAATAGAAGTTGCAGCTAAAAAGAATTTTAAAATAACTAGCATAGGTAGCCCAATTAATAGTGAGTTTTCTGATTTTAGTCCGGTCATAACTGCAGACGAAAGCGCTCTGTTTTTTACTTCTAGGCGACTTCGAACCGATAGCAATCAAGTTTCAAATGAATTTAATTTTAGCCCACAAGATGGTCGTCACTATGAAGATGTTTATGTTGCTTATAAAAACATTAAAACAGGAGAATGGGAAGAACCAGAGCTAATGGACTTTAGTAGTCCAAGAAGTAACCAGGCGACAATCAGCGTTTCTGGAGATGGACAATTTCTCTTTATTTACAAAGACAACGATGGAGATGGAAATATCTACGTCTCAGAAAGAGATGGTTTTGATTACGGTGAACTCAAGTACTTAGGAGGTGAAAACACGGAAGTAGATATTAACACACCCTATTGGGAAACGCATGCAACATTATCTGCAGATGGAAAAACGCTTTACTTTGTAAGTGACCGTCCCGGAGGTATGGGTGGTAGAGATATTTACAGAAGTGTTAAACTTCCGAATAACGAATGGAGTAAAGCGCTCAATGTTGGAGCTCCAATTAATTCCGAGCATGATGAAGATTCACCATTCTTTCACCCAGATGGTAAAACACTATACTTTAGTTCTAATGGAAATCAAAGTATGGGGGGATTTGACATTTTCTTTTCTAAGAAAAATGTAGACGGAACTTGGGGTAACCCACTGAACATAGGGTATCCTCTTAATACAGTTGGTGATGATGTATACTTCTCAACTACTATAGATGGGAAAAAAGGGTATTATTCTTCTTCACATGAAGGTGGATTAGGTAGAGAGGACATCTACAGCATCAAGCTAGACACAGCCATTATTGAACCGGTGTCTATTCTTAAAGGTCATATCGATAAAGGTTCGGAGCCTGAACTACCAGCTGGAATAACAATTTGGGTTACTGATTTAACCGAGGATGGAGATCCTATTAAATATAAACCCAATCGAAGAACAGGTTCTTACATATTTGCGCTAGTTCCATGCCATGAATACATAGTAGAATATATGCAAGGTGAAAACACTTTTCATGAAGCTGATTTCACAGTTCCATGTAAATCAGACTATCATGTAATTGACAAAGTTATTACACTTGGAGATCTGTCATTAAACGATTCAAGCCCAGATACAGATACAGATAAAGATACAGATACAGATACAGATACAGATACAGATACAGATGCAGTTTCAGATGCAACCATTACTGAAAACACCATAGACAATGTTGATGTTATTGAACCTATATCTTTCCAAAAATTCTATGGATATAACGAAAAAGGAGTAGAATCCGAGGAGGAAAGGTTTAAAACATTTTTAAGTGGAATACAAAATATATTAAAACAAAAAGGAGTTGTGAATATTGAAGTCGAAGGCAGTGCATCATATGTTCCAACAAGAACTTTTGGCTCAAATAAAAAGCTATCTACTTACAGATCTAATGAAGCCAAAGAAATGTTAATGAAGAAATTAAAAGCAGCTGGCGTAAACTTAACGGAAGTGAAAATTGTCGCTATTAATTCTGTTGTTCAGGGACCAAAGTATAAGGGTGACTTTAAAGACACAGAAAAGTATGGCAAATTCCAATATATAAAACTGAAAGCATTCTAATTTTAAATATAAAATTACTTTTAAAATCTGTATTAAATAAAGACTCATTTCGACAATAGAAATGAGTCTTTATTATATTTGGTACTTAATTTGCTTACTCTATTAATAACCATGTATCTAAAACTTAAAATAGTAGTTCTTTTTACATTCTTTATTAATTCTCAGCTTTATTGGTCGCAAACAACTGACCCTAGACTTGCTGATGATTTATTTAAATCTGGGAATTTTTTAGGAGCAATACCTGAGTATAAAAAACAATTAAAACTCGATTCGAAAAACGAAAAAGTATTAACGAATCTAGCTCTTTGCTACCTGAATAGCAACATAGACAAATCTGCAGCCATAAAATATTTGGAAAAGGCAAAAGATTTAGAAAAAAAAGACAAAGAAGTCCTATATTATCTTGCATTAGCTTACACGCATATCAACAATTATAGTAAAGCTATAGAAACGCTAAAAGAGTATCAAAAAAATCCTGGAAAGCATGTCGAAGAAATACCCAACTTGATCGAAAACTATACAATTGCAATGGATATGATTAGTAAGCCAATTAATGTCTCCTTTGAAAATATGGGGCGATTTATCAATTCTGAATTCCCGGACTACTATCCATTCGTCACAAAAAATGAAAAGACACTTGTTTTCACATCACGGAGAGACGAAGGTAAGGGTTCAATCGAATTTGATGGATATTATCCCTCAGATGTATATGTGTGCTCCTTTAATGGACTTAAATTTTCTAAAGCGAAGAACTCTGGATCATTAAATAGCATCTATGATGAACAATGTGTTGGCATCTACGATGATGGAACAAAAATATTCGTGTACATAGATAATTTCGCAACAGGAGAGAAAGGCAATATTTATGAAGCTGAACGAAAAGGGGCTACCTACAGTAAAAAGCAAAAAATAAAAGAAGGAGTAAACACCAAATACCTTGAGACTTCTTCTTCAATTTCTAGTGACGGAACTGCTTTTATATATGCAAGTAACAGAGCAGGAGGAATTGGAGGCCTAGATATATATATGACCAAACAACTTCCTGATGGAATGTGGGCATTGCCACAAAATCTATCTGCAATAAACACCACTCAAAATGAAGATTTCCCTACTTTATCTCCAGATGGAAAAACACTTTATTTTTGTTCGAATGGACTTTCGGGTATGGGTGGCTATGACTTGTACAAATCTAGATGGGATAGCGAAAATAAAGAGTGGGGTGAACCTGAAAATTTAGGATACCCTCTTAACACATCCTATGATGAAAAGACTATAAGCTTTGCTGATGATGAAAAACACGCCTATATTACCGCAGTCCGAGAAGAAGGATTTGGTGATTTAGATTTATACCGAATCACTTTTGAAGAGGTTGAAATTAGGGAAGCATTGTACATTGTTCACCTCAACGATATAGCTACCAATGCTGAAATAGTGGGAGGAATTATTACTATATTTATGGAAGATGAAGATGAACCCAGAACCTATATAAGTAATAAAAAAACGGGAGAAATAACCATGATTCTTGATCCTGGCACATATGAATTAGAAATTGAAGCAGATGGTTACGACTTAAAAATCGTTAAACTTGTAGTTTCTGAATTTGACGCAGATAAAGGCGCCATCAAAAAACTATATAAACTTTCAAAATAATACATGAATTTACAATTGAGCAGACCACTTGCATTCTTTGACTTAGAAACAACTGGAACAAACACAGCCAAAGACAGAATAGTTGAAATAGCTATAGTTAAATTAAATCCAGATGGGTCTAAAGAATCTTATTCTCAAAAAGTAAATCCGGAAATGCCAATCCCTATTGCTGTATCGGAAATACACGGAATCTACGACGTTGACATTTTGGACTCGCCTAAATTTAAAGACATTGCTGAAGAAATAAAAGCTTTTATAACTGATGCTGATTTGGCCGGTTTTAATTCCAATCGATTTGACATTCCTTTACTTGTTGAAGAAATGTTAAGATCAGGAATAGATCCAGAATTTGACAAAAAAAAGTTTGTTGACATTCAAAATGTTTTTCACAAAATGGAGCAAAGAACACTGGTTGCAGCTTATAAATTTTACTGCAACAAAGAACTTACTAATGCCCACAGTGCAGAAGCTGACACACTTGCTACTTTAGAAGTATTGGAAGCACAAATAGAAAAATATGACAACATACAAGGTGATGTAGACTTTTTAAGTGAGTTCTCAACCATGGGAGCGCGCACATTAGACTTTTCTAAAAGAATTGCAATCAACGAGGAAGACATACCTGTTTTTAATTTTGGAAAGCATAAGGGGGTACCTGTGGTGGATATCTTTAAAAAAGAACCGGGATACTTCAATTGGTTAATGAAAGGGGATTTCACACTAGACACTAAAAATAAATTTAAGAAAATTAAAGAAGAAATGTAATCATGAAAATATTCTGTATTGGAAGAAACTACGCCAAACATGCTAAAGAATTAGGAAATACTGTGCCTACAGAACCTGTATATTTCATGAAACCGGATTCTGCTTTACTGCCAAAAAAACAGCCTTTTTTTTATCCAAACTTCACAAAAGACCTTCATTACGAAGTTGAGCTTGTTATCAAAATTTGTAAATTAGGTAAAAACATTTCTAAAAAATTTGCAAGTACTTATTACAATGAAATTGGTTTAGGAATTGACTTTACCGCTAGAGATATTCAGCTAGAATGTAAAGCAAAAGGTCTTCCATGGGAAAAAGCAAAAGCATTTGATTATTCCGCGCCATTATCAAGAGGATTTATTCAAAAAAGCGAATTTAAAAACCTAGATGATATAGCTTTCTCATTAGAAAAAAATGGAGAAATAGTTCAGAAAGGAAATTCAAAAGATATGCTTTTTAATTTCGATCATTTAATCTGTTACCTCTCCCAATTTATGACGCTGAAAATTGGTGACTTAATATTTACAGGAACGCCTGCTGGTGTAGGCCCAGTGAAAATTGGAGACCAATTAATTGGATATATAGGAGATAGAAAAATGCTTGATTTAAACATCAAATAACCACAATAGTGGTAGTTGCTCTATCTCCCTCTGCAGATTCAATTTCAATAATGTAACTCCCCGAAGGTAACGCGTTTAATTGATTCAATACAAGTTGATTCTTTCCTTGTAAAACTGTCTCCGATACTGAAACTATTAAATCTCCTTTCTCCGAATAAATTCGAATTACTATTCCCTGACTGACCTTACTAACGAAAATTATATTAACCAAGTCTGTAACAGGAATAGGAAATACATCTTCAATTAGATCTTCTCTAGGTGGGCTATAAAGAACTCCCGTTTCTTTACTATAAGCATCAAACACATTTGGCAATCCATAACCCAATAAACTATCAGGACTACTAAACTGACTAGAGCTCTCCTCTACTAATCGCATTATCTCCATATTCGTTTTATTTGGCAAAGATTGCCATAAACAAGCGGCCATACCTGTCATCATTGGAGCACTGAATGAAGTTCCATTTCCCCGCATAACTTCACCTGTAAATGGAGATATTAAGTAGGTATTCCATCCAACCGAGGCTACGTTAGGTTTTATATCATTGTCTGCTGCTGGACCAACACTGCTAAAAAAGGCATATGTGCCATTACTATCAACCGCAGCAACGGCAAGGACACTATCTGCATCCGCTGGAGTACTTATATATTGCCATGTAGAAGCACCGGAGTTCCCAGCACTAATACATAATAATATCCCTTTTGATGCGGCAATATCTGCAGCTTGCGCAATAACAGTAGTATTACCATCCAAATCAGCATATGTATGGTTCTGAAGAGTATCATCAAATGTTGTATATCCCAATGAGGTATTAATTATATCTACTCCCACAGAATCAGCATATTCAGCTGCAGCAATCCAATTATACTCTTCCAATAGCGTCTCAGAACCCACATCCTCAGATCTAAGTAAATGAAAACTAGCCAAAGGAGCAGTTCCTTTAAACTCACCATCAATTGAGCCTGCAATTACTGAAAGCACCATCGTTCCGTGCTGGTGGTCTTCATAAACAGATTCCCCTCCATTGACAAAATCACGAGTAGACAATATTCTACCTTCATTAAAAACATCTTCTAACGCATTTAATTCATTTGCTCTGAAAAAACCTGCATCTATTATAGCTATATGCATTCCTTGCCCTCTAAACCCCAAGTCTTGCAATTTATCAGCCGAGTGCAATGCCAATTGATTATAGGAATATCCATATGGATAATGTGGAATACTCAATAAATTAATTTCATTTTTTGCAATTGCAATATCTTCGAACTTATCGATAATTTTGTTTTGCTTTAAAGATTTTACTTGCGCCACATTAGCAACAAAAGAGTAATTTAATATAGTATTTAATGATGTCGTATCATCCGTGGTAATCGCAATGGCATTCAACCATTTAGAAGCTTGTAATAGTTTAAAATCACCAGAAACCAATATAGAATCGATATAAGTTTCATTTACCGGAAGATCGTTTGGTAAAATAGAAATACCTGCATTTGTTCTTCGTTCAATACTCTTCTGTGATAGAAACTGAGATGGTTGATTAACGGAATAGGGAGAATTATTTTTATCTGTAAAAGATATCCAAAAACTTGAACTCTGAGAAAACAAAGAAAAGGGGAAACAAATAACGAGAACTAGAGTTATTTTCATTTACCGTATGCTGTTACAGTCATTTCCAATTCTCTCCCGCTATTTATATCTAATATATTAGATAAATTAATATCCAAATCAATATGACTTTTATAAATCAGTCCTATATCAACCGCATAAATCTCTTTTACTTTTTCATATTCCACAACATTTTCATTATCTCGCTGAACTACCGTAATTGTTGAATCGAAACTTAGGTTGTTTATTAATTTTGGCTCATGTAAACTATCGTAAAAATACTCCCACTCTTCGAGAGTGTTAAAAGCATTTCCATCCCAATATTTTGAAGTATTTATTGGAAAAACCAATTTTGTAAACCGCACATTTTCTTCCACTTTCTCAGCAGTTGTTTTTGTTTTATTGCTAAACCAAACATCTTTAATACTCCAATTAGCGTTACTATCACCTCTCCAGTATCGCTCAATTCGATAAGTTAATCGACCTTCATTATCCAAAAACTCCTCAGCAGTTATTTCTTTCAGCTGATATTCTGCTGTATCACTTCCCGATTGAGAATGAATAATATCCACAACGTCATATTCTATCCAAGCACCTACATCCAAAGGAAAGTAATTATAATAATACTTAACTGTTTCATTATTCGACTTTTTACATCCGAATAATAAAATTATGGATGCAAATACGGTATAAAATAATTTATTCATTATCGCTAGGTTTTTGTACTGCTTTTACTTTCCTTAAATTCTCTAGATACTTGTCTAATGCATCCCCTTCTATGACCGTACCATTTCTGTAATATACTTTTCTTCTTAACTCTCCATCATTTTCATAGTATTTCCAAAAACCATTTTTCACAGCATGTTTATAATATCCATCTATCTCTATTTTTCCACTTGCATATAACCATTTAACCCTTCCATCAAAATTTCCATCTTTATAAACACCTTCTGCTTTTATTTTACCTGAATCATAAAACTGAATCCACTTACCGTGCTTTAAGCCAGCTTCATAATTCGTAATTTCATATCTTTTTACTTTTCCTTTTGACGGATCACTAGGATAATAAACGATGCTTTCTCCATTTAGTTTTCCAGCTACATAATTTTCTTTACTAATGATTTCTTTTCTATCATTAAAAGACAACCACGTACTATCTTTCTCTTGATTTAAATATTTTCCAGCTGCCATTACCTTTCCATTCAAATGATACATTCGAGTATATGCAGTCATATCATTAATAAAATCTGTAACTGCTGAAACTTCTCCGGTTAGATAGTAATACGTAAACTTCCCAATTGGAATATCATTTTTAAACGTTCCTTCATACCTTTTCTTTTCAGTACCTTCATGAAACTTAATCCACTTACCTTGCTTTCTACCTTTTGAATCAAGCTTATTTGCATCTCCTTGAGGTTGAGTAAAACCCAATGACGTTATTAATAATAATTGAAAGACTAATACTATCCACTTCATATTTACAAATTTACATTATAATACCATCAAAATCAACAACCCTGCCGTTATAAGCGCAATGACATTTGAAACAATTGGTTACACAAGAAATATTGAACGAATTTAAAACCATAACGGTTAACTTTATTTTGCTTATACTTTTGAATAACCTATTTTAGCCATAAGTTTAATTTATAAAAAAATGAAGATGAAAAAATTATTAATGATATTGGGTGTTGCAGCATTATTTGCTGGAACTACTTCTTGTAAAAAAGATTTCGTATGCGAATGTGATGGTTACACTATTACTTTTAATGAGTCTAAAAAAGCTGCAGCTGCAGCAATGTGTGAAGGAAAAGGTATTGGAAGTATTGAGTACAATTTTGGTGGAATAACTACTACAGCTCCTTCCGACAGTACTGGTTGTTCTTTACAATAAATAACAGCATTCATTTATGGGGGCTAATAGCCCCCTTTTTTTTATCAAAATCTTAAATTAAATGAATTGGTTGATTAAACTATCAGTATTTTTCATTCTTATTTTCTCTTCAATATTCAAACTAATCTACCTTGAATATTTTGAATTCTCTTTAGTAGAAAAGGGAATGTCAAACTGGTATTACTCATCTATTACTATTCATACAGTAATTATTATAGAATTTGTCCTTGCTACTTCTATTCTATTAAAATCAATACATATTAAATTGATTTCAATTTGCCTTTTTCTTTTAAGTTTGCTTTATGGAGCAGATGCTTTTGCTTACAATAACGAAGGTATGTTTTCAAACTATTTCATACTACCTTTTTACAGCAAATGGATTGTTACAACTTGTTCATTGCTTCTTATCTTCTTTTCATTTTGGTTAATTAGAATAAAAAATGAAAAAAACCGAAACAAAAGAATTCATTCCGTAATCACAAACTTATGTTTAGCGCTAATAATTTCGGTTTCATTATTAATAATAAACCCAATTTATATTGATGATTTTCAGAAAAACAATTCTACTATAGAAAACCCTACTTTGACCTGGGAAAACGTATATAATAAATGTGAAGAATCAAAAATTAATATTGACAGCCAAACAGAATTGTTTTTTGCCTTTTTAAGTACCTCATGCTACTATTGTAACAGTGCAGCAGTTAGACTAGGCGTTTCAAAAAGGGCTAAATTAAACGCTACTCAAATTGTACTAGTTTTCCCAGGAAACAAAATAGATACCGAAACATTTATTGAAAGAAACAGATGTGACTTCCCTTATATTCGAATTTCCAAAGATGAATTCAGAAAAATGGCAGGTAACGAGTTTCCAGCATTTTTTAAAGTCAAAAACAAAAAAGAGACTAATTTTTACACAGGAAGAACATTTAATTATCGAGAACTAGACAAACTATTTCAACTAAACTAAGGCGTGTAGAGCATTTCTAAATGAGGAATATTATCCTCTAAATACTCCTTCCCTGTTTCTGCAAACCCAAAGGATTTGTAATATTTTAACAGATATGTTTGAGCAGAGATTCGAATTGGAACCTTACCAAAGTGAAGCTGCACAAACTTCATCGACTCCTCCATTAACTGCTTACCCATTCCTATTCCTCTGACAGTTGGAGAAGTAACTACTCTACCAATAGCAACCTCATTATAAGATTTTCCTGGTTTTAAAATACGCGTGGTAGCGACAATATTTCCTTCGTACTCTCCAAACACATGCAATGCGTCTTTATCCTTCCCATCGACATCTAAATATGGACAATCTTGTTCAACAACAAATACAATTTCTCGCAATTGAATTATGTCATGAAACTCATCTAGCGACAACTCTTTAAACGCCTTACAACTCCATTTCATATTCAACTTATATTATTTTTTTTAATCGAATGCAAAGTATTAACTTTAGACCAAATGAGTGACGAAAGTATTAATAAGAATTTTCATTTAAAAAAAAGAAAGGAAATTTCGTTGGAAAAATATGTTGCTGGAATTTTATCTAGAGACATCTCTTCGTTAAGTGCTGCAATAACGCTTATAGAGAGTGCAAATCCCAGGCACAGAGAACTTGCTGAACAGATAATTGAAAAATGCCTACCCCACAGTGGAAAATCCATTCGCATTGGAATTACGGGTGTTCCAGGCGTTGGCAAAAGTACATTTATTGAATCATTTGGAACTTTTCTAACAACTCAAGAAAGAAAAATTGCTGTTTTAGCAATTGACCCTAGTAGTCAAAAAAATGGTGGCTCCATATTAGGTGACAAAACCCGAATGGAGGAGTTATCGACCAATAAAAATGCCTATGTAAGACCATCACCAGCTAAAGGTTCCTTGGGAGGTGTTGCAAGGAACACAAGAGAAACTATAATATTATGCGAAGCTGCTGGATATGACACTATCCTAATAGAAACAGTTGGTGTAGGCCAATCAGAAATTGCCGTAAACGGAATGGTAGATTTTTTCTTACTATTGATGCTTTCGGGTGCAGGAGATGAATTACAAGGCATTAAGCGTGGTATCATGGAAATGGCTGATGCCATAGTTATAACAAAAGCTGATGGTGACAACATTGAAAACGCTAAAAGAGCCGCAACCGAATATAAAAATGCTTTACACTTGTTTCCGGCAAATGAAAATAGCTGGATTCCAAAAGTAGGTGCTTGTAGCGCATATGATAATTCTGGCATAAGCGAAGTTTGGAAAACCATTCAATCTTACCAGAACCACACTATAACAAATGGTTTTTTTAATAACAAAAGACAAAATCAAGCGAAATATTGGATGCACGAAACGATCAATGAAGAGTTGAAAAGAACATTCTTCAATGACTCATCTGTATCTAAAAAGATTAAAAAACTAGAAAAAGAAGTTACTCAAGGAACACTAAGTCCTTTTAAAGCAGCTCAACTCTTGCTGGATAAAAACTATAAATTATGAGTTTGGTTAAAAGATATTCCAATCATTCTCTAAAAGAATTAGTTATCATTCTTGAATCCGGAAATGACTACACTGATGAAGCAAAAGAAGCCGTTCGCACAATAATAGAGTTTAAAGAACCATCTGAGTTGGAACTGAAAGAAATTGCATTGGAATATTGGGAAAATAATATCAATGATAATATAAAATCACTTTTGTTACAGAACGAAAAGCCTATCAGCGAAATTTTATCGAAAGAGGAAATCAAAAAAATAATGATTACTGCTTTTGAAAAATACCAAGAGAAATTACAACTCTTCCAAATTGACATAACAAAATATTGGTTTGTATAACAAAAAAGCTCCCTACCTTTCGATAGAGAGCTTTCCAAATAATTTTGTTCTGGTATTAAACCAATCCTTGGTCTAACATAGAGTCAGCAACTTTTACAAAACCTGCAATATTTGCTCCTTTTACGTAATCTACATAATCCCCTTCTGTTCCATACTCCACGCATTGTTTATGGATACTTCTCATAATTGCATGTAATTTCTCATCTACTTCTTCAGCTGTCCAAGAAAGACGTAAAGAGTTTTGAGACATTTCTAACCCTGATGTTGCTACGCCTCCCGCGTTAGAAGCTTTCCCTGGTGCAAATAATATTTTTGCTCCATCAAATTCAGCAATGGCTTCTGGTGTTGAAGGCATGTTTGCTCCTTCAGCCACGCAAATACAACCATTTGCTAATAAGGTTTTTGCTTCAGATTCATCTAATTCATTCTGTGTAGCGCAAGGAAGAGCTACATCACATTTTTCATTCCATGGTCTACTGCCTTCTATAAAGCTGGCTCCCTCAAAATGATCAGCATATTCCTTAATCCTTCCTCTTCTATTGTTTTTCAAGTCCATTATCCAGGCTAATTTATTAGCATCAATTCCAGCAGGATCAATAACATAACCTTTAGAATCACTCATTGTGATAACCTTTGCTCCTAATTGCGTTGCTTTTTCACAAGCATATTGAGCAACATTTCCGGAACCAGAAATAGCAACCGTTTTTCCTTCAAAAGAATCTCCTTTGGTATTCAACATCTCTGCCGCAAAATATACAGTACCATATCCTGTAGCTTCTGGACGAATCAATGACCCTCCCCAGTTACGTCCTTTTCCAGTTAAAATACCTGTAAACTCGTTACGCAATCTTTTGTATTGTCCAAACATATAGCCAATCTCTCGACCACCAACCCCTATATCTCCAGCCGGAACATCGGTGTTTGGTCCTATATGCCGGGCCAACTCAGACATAAATGATTGACAAAATTTCATTACTTCGTTATCTGACTTCCCTTTTGGGTTAAAATCAGAACCACCTTTTCCTCCACCCATTGGTAAAGTTGTTAGCGAATTTTTAAATACCTGTTCGAAACCTAAAAATTTCAAAATTGACAAATTCACTGAAGGATGAAAACGTAACCCACCTTTGTAAGGCCCTATTGCTGAGTTAAATTCAACACGGTAACCTCGATTAATTTGAGGAACACCTGCATCATCTAGCCAAGGAACTCTAAACATGATTGTTCTTTCTGGCTCAACCATTCTTTCAAGAATTTTGGCATCCTTGTATTTTGGCTTATCAGCAATAAATGGAATAATTGCCTCTGCCACCTCAGTTACTGCTTGTAAAAACTCTGTTTCGTGCGCTTGTTTAGCTTTAACACTATCGATAAAAGCATCTATTTCTGATTGAAATTCTGACATTTAATTTATTTGTTTTATGATTAACATATAGGTTGGACAAATGTATTATTTTTTTAAATTTTGGATAAACGTTCTTGCTTTTTTTTGCTATTTTT
>Ga0233450_10000924_pt1 | contig 32491 bp, 29 predicted proteins | sample 011ome_30_FD_189956 | JGI IMG/M metagenome (GOLD analysis project Ga0233450, IMG submission 189956) | Coastal salt marsh microbial communities from the Groves Creek Marsh, Skidaway Island, Georgia - 011501CT (spades assembly) | ecosystem: Environmental > Aquatic > Marine > Intertidal zone >... | reverse complement strand
TAGAGAATTATCTGTAGGTAGAGAGTTAGCTATTCAAGAAGGTAAGCCTGAAGAGATGGCTGATAAAATTGCTCAAGGTAGATTGAAGAAGTTTTATAAAGAGACTACATTGCTAAATCAAATGTTTGTTAGAGATAACAAAAAGACCGTTAGGCAATTCTTAACTGAAACAAATCCTGATTTGACCGTTACGGATTTTAAAAGAATATCCTTATCGATATAACGATTTTTTAAAGAGAGCTTTTTAGCTCTCTTTTTTTTGCTTACATTTTACCCCTAAATAAGAATTAGACGATGAAATATAAAAGAGTATTACTAAAGTTGAGCGGTGAAGCCCTTATGGGAGAGAAACAATTTGGTATTGACAATAAACGAATTATGCAGTATGCAGAAGAGGTCAAGTCAATATCAGATAGGGGAATAGAAGTTGGTATAGTTATCGGTGGAGGGAATATTTTTAGAGGTGTCCAAGCGGAAAGAGGCGGAATGGATAGGACGCAAGGAGATTATATGGGAATGCTAGCCACTATGATTAATAGCATGGCATTGCAGGCTGCATTAGAATCTTTAGGGCTACAAACTAGATTGCAATCTGCCATTGAAATGAACGCCATTGCAGAGCCGTATATTAAAAGAAAAGCCGTACGCCATTTGGAGAAAGGACGGATTGTAATATTTGGTGCTGGAACGGGTAATCCATTTTTTACAACAGATTCAGCTGCCTCATTGAGAGCAATTGAAATAGATGCAGAAGTCATATTAAAAGGAACACGAGTAGATGGTATTTATACAGCCGATCCTGAAAAAGACCCAGCTGCTACAAAATACACTAACCTAACATTTGATGAGGCATACAGCAAAGGGTTGAATGTAATGGATATGACGGCATTTACTTTATGTAAAGAGAATAATGTGCCTATTATTGTTTTTGATATGAACACCCCTGGAAATTTAGCTAGAGTTACTTCTGGTGAAACGATAGGAACATTAGTAGAAGTATAATTTTTAGCTATATTTGAGTTACTAAAAAACGTAAAGCGATGAATGAAGAAGTTGAAATGGCAATTGATGAAGCCAAAGATGGAATGAAAGATTCCTTAGAGCATTTAGAAAAGCAATTGTCAAAAATTAGGGCGGGTCGAGCAAACCCTTCTATGTTAGATGGAGTAATGGTAAATTACTATGAGACTCCAACTCCGCTTGCGCAAGTTGCAAATATAAATACAATTGATGCTAGAACGATAACGGTTCAACCTTGGGAAAAATCAATTCTTGATGAAGTTTCAAGAGGTATTACCAACGCAAATTTAGGTTTGAATCCTCAAAGTAATGGGGAGATGATTATTATTGCTGTTCCAATGCTAACTGAGGAAAGAAGAAAAGATTTAGTGAAAAAAGCAAAAGCTGAAGGCGAGCATGCAAAAGTAGGTATACGTCAGAAAAGAAAAGATGCCAATGATTTTATTAAAAGCTTAAAAAATGAGGGGTTAAGTGAAGATCAGGTTAAAGACACTGAAGATTCTATTCAGCAGTTAACCAATGAATATATTGCCAAAGTGGATGTTTTATTAGATGTAAAGGAAACAGATATAATGAAAGTATAATATTGTTCAAATATTATTATAAGAAAAGCCATGCAATAATTTGTATGGCTTTTCTTATTTTTAACCCTATGAAGTATCTGAATATAATATTGATAATTCTACCATTGTTTTTTAGTTCATGTTCGTGTGATAGAAATAATGAAGATGTTCCAAATACTCCAGCCTGGGTTTCAAAACAATTTTATTTAGCATTAGCAGATGAAGCTTATTACGATGCAATGGAATATTGTGATAAATCCTCCAAGTGGAAACTTGAAAACGATTATTTTTTCGTTATTAATATGCCAAAAATCACCTTTGTTAAGGTGGATAGTTGTGATGAATTTGAAGATCATGCATATTGCTATTGCCGTTACAAAAAAGAAGATAGCACCGAAAATACACATAAGCTACTAGTTCGAAATTTTGACCAATTATGGAAGGTTCACTATGATGCGGATACAATGGCTCTAGGTGAATCTAGATTATATAGTACTCATCTGGAACAGTTTGAAGTTTACGAACCTGTTTCGTCTGAAATTAACCAGCAAATAGAAGGTGATTTAGATTTTATCTTGCAAGAGTCATTTCCAATAATGAATAATCATAAATTTGTGGTTGGTTTCTTTCCTAGCATAGATCTCCATAAAGTATGTCTAGAAGCTTCAAAAGAGTCTGCATATGATGATGATTATGTTAAAAGAACTTATCTAAATGAAATTGAAGCAATTACTACCTTTCATTTTGATGGAGAAGGCCGTTTGAATCAGTTTGATGTAGTTCTATTGGATGTCAATTCAGGTATAGTTTCCGGAGTTTATCAATATCTTATTGAAGGATTAATCAAGGAGTATGGAACTCCATATAACGCGAAAGATGCGTCAATCGATAATTTATATAGGAACAAAGAAATAAAATGGTTTTTACAAGGATTTAATGAGGAGTTAATAATTTCCAAGCAATATCAAAATATTACCCTTACTTTAAGGGAAGCCTACTAGAATTTAATTTATATCGACAAATTGCTACATACCGAAATTTCCTATTTAAAGGGAGTAGGTCCGAAAAGGGCAGAACTATTGCAAAAGGAGGTAAGAATTTTTACGTTCAATGATTTATTACAATATTACCCTTTCCGTTATGTGGATCGATCTAAAATACACCAAATTAGAGATGTATTTGAAGGAGCTCAGGAGGTGCAGTTGCAAGGAACATTACTAAGTATTTCAGAAGTTGGTGCTGCAAGGAAAAAGAGGTTGGTTGCTGTTTTTAAAGATGACACTGGAACTATCGATCTTATTTGGTTCAAAGGAGTAAAATGGATTAAATCATCTTTAGCCATAGGCAAAGAATATTTGGTGTATGGAAGAGTAAATAGGTACGGAAGTAAATTTAGTATTCCGCATCCAGAAATTGAAGAGGTTAAAAATTTCAAACAAATAGAAGGATATCTGCAGCCAATTTATCATTCGGGAGATAAACTATCGGCAAGAGGTTTAAATAGTAAGGGATTTGAAAAGATCTTACATAATTTAATCGTTCAGCTGAACGGAATTATTGTAGAGGTTTTATCAAAGGAGATATTGACCAATTATAATTTAATCGGTAAAGAAGAAGCGCTGAATCAGATTCATTTTCCACTTTCATTGGAGCAAGCAAAAAAAGCAAGCTTTCGTTTAAAGTTTGAAGAATTGTTTTTTCTTCAACTTCAAATGATGAAACAAAAACAAGTCGCACAAAAGAAAACACAAGGATTTGTTTTTAGGAAAGTAAGTACCCACTTTAACACTTTTTTTAATGATTACCTTCCATTTGAATTAACAGGAGCTCAGAAACGCGTAATGAAAGAAATCCGAAAGGATATGGGTTCAGGATTGCACATGAATAGAATGTTGCAAGGAGATGTTGGAAGTGGAAAGACTTTAGTTGCTTTATTAAGTATTTTAATCGCATTAGATAATGGTTTTCAAACATGTTTAATGGCTCCAACAGAAATATTAGCTGCGCAACATTATAACTCCATAAAAGAATTTGTTGGGCAAATGGGAATTGAAGTTGCTTTGCTTACAGGATCAGTAAAAACTGCCCAACGAAAGATTATTCATAGTAAATTAGAAGATGGTTCTTTGGGTATCTTAATTGGAACGCATGCGCTAATAGAAGATAAAGTGAAGTTTAAAAATATTGGTTTGGCGGTAATTGATGAGCAACACCGATTTGGCGTAGCGCAGCGAGCTAAACTTTGGAGAAAGAATTTACAACCACCTCATGTGCTAGTAATGACAGCCACTCCAATTCCAAGAACATTGGCAATGACTTTCTATGGTGATTTGGATGTTTCTGTAATAGATGAATTACCACCTGGAAGAAAGCCCATTGAGACTCGTCATTATTACGATAAAAATAGGTTGAAAGTCTTTCAGTTTATGGAAGATGAAATAGCCAAAGGCAGACAAATTTATATTGTATATCCATTAATTGAAGAGTCTGAAAAGATGGACTATAAAGACTTAATGGATGGTTATGAAAGTATTTCTCGACGTTTTCCAGTTCCAAAATTTCAAGTAAGTATTGTTCATGGTAGAATGAAAGCTGCTGATAAGGAATATGAGATGCGTCAATTTGCTGCTGGAAAAACTCAGATAATGGTTGCCACAACAGTTATTGAAGTTGGAGTTAATGTTCCCAATGCATCGGTTATGATAATAGAAAGTGCAGAAAAATTTGGATTATCGCAATTGCATCAGTTAAGAGGCAGAGTGGGGAGAGGTGCAGAACAATCGCATTGCTTGCTAATGACAAGTTTTAAATTATCTCAAGAAGCTAAAAAACGTATTGGTACATTGGTAAGAACCAATGATGGTTTTGAAATTGCTGAAGTGGATTTAAAAATGCGAGGTCCTGGTGATATAATGGGAACACAACAAAGTGGTCTTTTAGATTTAAAAATAGCAGATCTTGCTAGAGATGGTCAGATAGTGCAATTAGCTAGAGACGCCGCTTCGCAAGTTCTTTTAGACGATCCAGAATTAATGCACAAAAAGAATTACGAAATGAGAACGCAGTTGTTTCGTCAAATTAAAAATAGACCGGATTGGAGTAGGATTAGCTAGCGCTTACTTCCCAATTCGAAATACCCCTCCAAACAGCAAATTACGTTGCAAAAAGAAAAACTGCTGACTTGCTTTATCAGTTTTTAACTGAGTAGTTCGGATATTCGGCATGTTTATATAACCCGCTTTCCCTTCAACCCTAAAAAAGAAATGATTGAAAATGGAGACATCTAATCCAACTTTAGCATTTAGTCCAAACCCTGCAACATTATAATCATCATGCTGTTCAAAGTTCATTAAGCGTGCGTTTGTCTTGGGATATAGTGCGCCAATCCCAACACCTTCTGTAAAGTTTATGTCTATTGGGAATTTTCCATCAAATAGACGGACCAAATTATCGAACCGATTGATTTCAATATTAACATAGTTTAGCCCATCGGTATGCTCAAATTTTAAAAATTGGGAGGTAAGTTCAATTGTTTCGTTTTGATATGTTTTATTGTAATCAGATCCATCAACATCTATATCCCCCGCTATTGCAACTTCTTGCCCTTGTGGCATAACATATTTCATGTGATCCACGCCAAAGGAGATATTGTACTTTTCATGAATGAAATAGCCAACTTTAAAATTGGTTTGTGGTATGGTAATTCGCACTGGGTGAAAATAAGGGTCGAAAGCAAATTTTGTTTGTCTATCATTTGCAATTACATCTTCCAAAATAAAATCATAACCTTCACCAGAAAAATGAATGTCAGAATTTGAAAAGTAACCTCTATTCCATCCCCAATAGAAAAATATTTTTCCTTTATTGGCTTTGGGAACGAGTATATCTTCTTGTCCAATCCCCACTATTGAGAAAGCGAGTCCGATAAATACAATTAAATTTTTCATTTACCCCTCTTTTTACTTTTATTTTTATTAAAGTTTCTTTTGGAGTTAACTGGCCTTTTTTTTCGCTGCTCCGCTAACCATTTTGGAGCATTTTTAGATTTAATTTTTGGTTGCTCTACTAATCGTTTTAAAAGGTCTGGTCGTTTCACTTTAATTAAATAATCACTTATCCACTGTTTGTTTTCCTTTTTGTACCAAAAGAAAAAACGATGTTGGTTTTGCCTTTCTTGTTTGGTTTTCGGAGTGTAATATTTGTTTAGGGTATAAGGATGATATCCAGAATAATACATTACCGTTGCCACAGTCATAGGAGTTGGAGTGAAATCTTGCACCTGCTCCAATTCAAATCCTAATTCTTTCGTTTCAGCAGCTAGGTTAGCCATGTCTTCTTCTTTACAGCCAGGGTGACTAGAAATGAAGTAAGGGATCAATTTTTGATTTAGATTGTACTCCTTATCTATTTGATCGTACTCCTTTTTAAATTCTTTAAAGTGCTCAAACTTAGGTTTACGCATTATTTTCAAAGTGTCATCAGCAGTGTGTTCTGGAGCAACCTTTAACCTTCCAGATACATGTCTGGTTTGAACTTGAATCATGTATTCTTTTAATGATTTATCCCCTTTTTTATTGTACGATTTTGTTAGTAAATCATAACGAATTCCACTACCTACAAAAGCTTTTTTGACTTTTGGGTTGCTATCAACCTTTCTGTATAATTTAGTCATAGCGGAATGGTTGGTGTCCAAATTGTCGCAAACTACCGGATGTATGCAGGATGGAGCAACACATTTATCACAAATCGATAAATCTTTTCCTTTTAGGTTGTACATATTGGCAGAAGGCCCTCCTAAATCCGATATGTATCCTTTAAAATCTTTCATTTCGGTTACCTTATCAACTTCTGCTAAAATGGATTTTTCCGAACGACTTGCAATAAATTTTCCTTGGTGGGCAGAGATTGTACAAAAACTGCATCCACCAAAACAGCCTCTATGCATATTGATTGAAAACTTAATCATTTCATAAGCTGGAATGTCTCCTCTCTTTTTGTACTTAGGGTGAGGTAATCTTGTATAGGGTAAATCAAACGAAGTGTCAATCTGACCTTCCGACATTGTTGGAAAGGGAGGATTTATGACTAAACTTCTTTTTCCAATGCTCTGGGTTAATCGGTTTGCGAAAGTTTTATTCGATTCTTGCTCTACAATTTTAAAGTTAGAGGCAAACATTTTTTTATCGCTGAGGCAAGTTTCATGCGATACTAATTCTTTATCTTTCCAGTGTTTATTTTTTGGAATAATATCTTTCTCAGGACTTAAATAAGCCGTTTGCTTTACCATCGTAAGCTGATGAAACGGTACTCCTTTTTGTAAAAGTTGTAAAATCTCTCGCAGCGCTTGTTCTCCCATTCCATAAACCAATAAATCTGCACCACTAGTTTCAAGTATGCTAGGCATTAATTTGTCCGACCAGTAATCGTAATGGGTAACTCTTCTCAATGAGGCTTCTATTCCACCAATTAATACCGGGGTTTCTGGATATAGCTCTTTTAAAATTTTAGTGTATACAGTAGTTGCATAATCAGGCCGAAAATTTGCCAGCCCCCCGGGCGTATAAGCATCTGTTGATCTTTTTCTTTTCCCAGCAGTATAATGATTTACCATAGAATCCATGCATCCGGCAGTTACCCCAAAAAAGTATTTAGGAGCACCTAGCTTTTTGAAATCACGTAAATCATCTGTCCAATTGGGTTGAGGAATAATCGCTACTTTAAAACCCTCACTCTCGATTATTCGCCCAATTACAGCTGTTCCGAATGCTGGGTGGTCAACGTAAGCATCTCCCGAAATTAGGATAACATCTATTTCTTCCCACCCTCTTTTTTCTACTTCCTTTTTTGTAATGGGAAGCCAGTCTGTTATTGGTTGTAATTCATTCACATTGCAAAGATACTAAAAGAGAGAGCTGTTAAAAGAAATTTTACTTAATTAAAAGACTATACCCAAAACGAGGATGTCATCTATTTGTGGATTTTTACCTCTCCATTTTTCGATAATATCATTTAATGCATTACGCTGCTTTATAATAGGTAATTTGGATGTTTCTTTTAGTGTGTTATTGAAGTTATTTTTCTTGAATTTCTTAAATCGAGGTCCTCCAAACTGGTCTTGGTATCCATCTGTACTTAAATATATTGAATCGCCTGGTGATATTGATATTGTATGTAATTCAAAGATAGGTTTGTTTTTTAACAGCGTACCTACAGTAAATCGGCTACCAGCTATTTCGGTAAGCTTATTATTTTTTACGTGGTAAAGCGAACTAAATGCTCCTGCAAACTCTATTTTAGTATTATTACTATTGATTTTACATATGGACATGTCCATTCCATCTTTCATGGATCCTTCAGAACTTGGTTTAAATCGTTTTACAATTTCGTTATTCATGAGCTGTAATATTTCACATGGATTGGTAATGTTGTTTACATTCACAATTTGATTCAATAGATTATTTGCAACTATTGTAAGAAATGCTCCCGGAACACCGTGTCCTGTACAATCAACAACAGAAAAAATAGTGTCTCCATCTTTTGTTTTGTTAATCCAATAAAAATCCCCACTAACTATATCTCTTGGTTTGTATAGAACAAAAGAGTGGGGTAAAAATTCTTTCAATAACTCCATGCTAGGCAGCATAGCTCTCTGGATACGACTAGCATAGTTGATGCTGTCCGTTATGTCTTTGTTTTTCTTTTGAATTTTTAATTCCGTTTCTTTTCTTTCTGTTATGTCAGTATCAATTGCTACAATCTTTATTATTTTATTGTTGGAATCTAATACCGGTGTTAAGCTGGTATGCACCCAAATTCTGGATCTATCTCTTCTTAAATAACTAAGTTCATATATTACCGCTTTTTTGGTTGAAAGCAATTTGTCAAAATATTTTCTAGTAATCTTGTTATTGATTTCCCCAAAGTTACTGCCACATTCTTTAATTAGAGTTTCAAGTGTATAACCTGTAATCTTTGTATAGGCATTATTTACCCATTCGAAATCACCTTTTTCATCCATTATTATTACGGCATTGGCCGCCTTACTTGCAACAATAGAAAGTTGTTCCATTTCTTGTCTAGCAGTTTCTAATTCTTTGAAGATAATAGCGTTATTAAAAGCGCCAGAGACATAAGAAGCCAGCGATCTTAGTAGTTCCACATGATGTTTGGTGTATGCACTTTTCTTTAAGCTTTGAATGGAAAGTAGTCCAATTACACTGCCTTCAACGATTAAAGGAATGTAAATCAAAGATACTGGCAAATCTCCATTTTGCGCAACTGGTTTGTCAACATAAGTTTTGTATTCTTTTAAAAAATCATGGATTATGATTTCTTTTTTATTATGGGCTACCCATGATGCAAGACTGTCTCTTTCTGAAATTAATTCCTTTTGGTGTCCTTGTAATATTCGTTCGTTGTTTTCCATACAAAACTCATATGCCTGAACGTTGGTTTTTTCAGAATAGGATGTTGCCATAAAGATAGGGGCATCCATAATTTCATTTACTTTCTTATATAAATAGCTTAAAACAGATTCTAAATCCAATGAAGAAGAAATTTCGTTTCCAATTTCACTTAAGGTCTTAATACTTTCAAAAGAATTCGCATTTTCAAGAGCTATCGCAGAGAACGTACTGATATTTCTCAACATCTCTAATTGGTAAAGTTTATAGGCATTTGGTTTAGAGCTTTGGACAGAGATTACTCCAATACAATTGTCATTTACAATTAAAGGGAAGTATACAAATGATAATTGAACTTTGCCTTTTAAAGCGCCAATTTGTTTTTTTGATTTAAGGTCAGGTTTGTTATCCAAAACAATAACTTCAATTTTATTATTAAAACAGTCCGTTGCTGGTTTTTTTAAATTTAATTTGGTGGAAAAGTTCGGTAAGTGATCCCCTTCCTCAATACCGTGAAAAGTTAGGCAATGTTTTTTTTCATCCAATAATCCGATTGTAAAGGTATTTGCATCCATTATTTTGTTAATCTGATCATAGGTTTCATCAATTATTTCTTCTACAGAAAGGCAGGAAGTTATTTTTTGCCCTATTTCATTTAGTAATTTTACATCCTGGTATGTCTTTTCAACTTCTTTTGTTCTTTCCTTTACTTCCTTTTCAAGATTTTCATAATTTCGAGCATTTTCGATTGCAATTCCGATGTAATTTCCAATGTTTTTTAGAAGGTCTAAGTTGTATTCATTATAGCTGTTTTTCTCAAAACTTTGAACACTAATGACACCGAGTATTTTCTTTTTTGAATATAAAGGGATATAAATAAGAGCATTTGTTACTTTGCCTTTATCTGTTAGTGTTACGGGAGCTTGTCCCGTATATTTTTCGGTTTCAGAGGCAATGTCATTCATTAAGATTTCTTGCTCTTTGGTATAGCAAACAACAGGCATTTTAAATGTCTCGTCTAGAGTAGCCCAATGAAATTCTAACATTTTCCCCATTTCCATAGTTCCAGGAAATTCCAGTCTGTTGCTTTCGGAATTGAAAACACCTAAATTCATACAGGTAGCATCCATTACTTTATTAACTTCCTCATAAACAGTAGAGATAATTTCATTGATACTTAAACAAGCAATTATTTTTTGTCCTATGCTGCTTAAAATTTTTGCATCATTATGAACTTTCGAGGATGGTAATATGGTATTTTCTTTTTTCAAGTATAATTTACTTAATTTCTTTAGTACAAATTAGTAAAAAAATAGATATATCAATCATAATTTTGATGAATGGAAGAACCAAAGATCTTTTATGTATTTAATAATCTTAACCTAGGCATTCATATATTCTTGTCGTTTTGTCAAATATTACCTTATTTTTGTGCTACAAAAAAAAAGAGATATGGCATCTTCAGGAGATATAAAAAACGGATTATGTATGATGCATAAAGGAAAACCCGTTTCTGTAATAGAATTTCAACATGTGAAACCGGGCAAAGGTCCCGCATTTGTTAGGACGAAATTGAAAAATATTGAAACAGGTCGAGTGGTAGACCATACCTTTCCATCTGGGCATAAAATTGATGTGATAAGGGTCGAAAATAGAACCTATCAATATTTATATAAAGAAGAAGACGGGTATCATGTTATGAATACTTCAACGTACGAGCAAACTTTTATTGCAAAACATTTAGTTGCTAATCCGGAATTCTTAGTGGAAGGGTCAAATGTTCAAATCGTTTTTAATGCGGATGAAGAAACTCCTTTAATTGTTAATTTACCTTTATATATTGAAGCAGAAGTTACTTACACAGAACCAGGAGTTAAAGGAGATACTGCAACAAATACAATGAAACCTGCTACTATTGATACAGGAGCAGAAATACGTGTCCCGCTATTTATCAATATTGGAGATAAAATTAAGGTGGATACAGAAAAAGGGATGTACGCTGAGAGACTAAAATAAATTTAACTATGTATACAGTTCAGGGAATTCAGCATTTAGGGGTTGGTGTGCCACAGCATGCAGATGCATGGGCCTGGTATAGAAAGTTTTTTGGAATGGATATTCCATTTTTTAATGATGAAGCTGAGGCCCCATTGATGGATATCTACACCGAAAACAAAACAATCACTAAAAGAGCTGCAATGATTCTCAACCTCCAAGGAGGTTGTGCTATGGAGGTAGTTTGTCCCACTACATTTCAAGCCACTCATGCGGAAAGGGCTTTTCAAATAGGTGATTTAGGAATCTATACGGGATTTATTAAATCACTTGACGTAAAAAAAGCTTATGCTTTTTTTAAAGAAAATAATGCAGAGTTAGTTTCAGGTCTGCTAAAAATGCCAAATGGTTGGGATACTTTTTATGTAAAAGATATTCAGGGACAGTATTTTCAAGTAATTCCTACAAAGCACTCTTTTACAAATGCCGGAAGGGTTACCAATGGAATAGCTGGGTGTAGTATCGGCGTTTCTGATATTGCTGCTGCTATGAAACTGTATTCTAGTGTTTTGGGGTATGATAAGGTGGTTTATGATACTTCCGAAGTTTTTGCGGATTGGTCAAAATTACCGGGAGGAGATGGAAAGTTTAGAAGAATACTTTTAACGCAATCTAATCCATCTGGTGGAGGTTTTACAAAATTATCAGGAGAAACTTATATCGAGTTAGTTCAAGATTTATCAGAAAGGAAACCCCTAAAGATTTACGAAGGTAGACTTTGGGGAGATATAGGTTTTGTTCACTTAGGCTTTGACGTAAGGGGGATGAAAGAATTGGGTGAAGAGTTAGATAAAGTTGGTTTTGGTTTTACATGCGACACCAAAAATGTTTTAAGCATGGGAGATTCAACAAAAGTGCATTGTACCTATATTGAAGATCCTGATGGTACCCTGATTGAATTGATTGAAGTATACAAAATTCCGATTATTGAAAAGCTAGGAATAAATTTGAATGTAGAAAAAAGACATCCCTCTAAGCCCTTGCCTAATATAATGCTTAAAGCATTGAAATTTAGTAGGGTAAAGTAGTGAGCTTAGGTATTGCATTAACATAAATGAAATTTTTTTAAGGTTTAATTAGGAAAAAGGATTTGAAGTACGTTAACTTTGCGGGTATAATGAAAAACTTGAAATTAAATAACTATTGGTGGTGGTCTACAAAACACAATGTGTCGTAGATGGGCTAATACTATTAATTATATTAAATATTTAAAAAGGCTTGTCGCAATCGACAAGCCTTTTTTTGTGTTCGAAAATTTGAAAATGGAAAATGAAACTAATAACAATACAAAATACAATTATAGCTGATACACTAACTCCGGTTAGTATATACTTAAAGCTTCGGGATTTATACCCGAATGCCATTCTGCTCGAGAGTAATTTGAATGAAAAGCGAGAAAAGTCGCACTCTTTTATTTGTCTTAGTCCAATTTCGACTTTTACGGCAACAGATAATGAGGTTGCAATAACAGACAATAGAGCTAAAATAATTGTAAGCAAGGATGTTCAAAAGGCGCCTTTTTTATTCTCTGAATATGTGAAGTCTTTCGAAATTTCCGGGGATTCTTTTCAAGCGGTTTTTGGACATACCAACTATAATGCGATTTCGGTTTTTGAAACACTGGAATTGAGCGAAAAACCATTAGACGATTCAATTCCATTGATGAGTTACTCTTTTTATAGACACGTCATTGCAATTGATCATTTCACCAATGAATTAACATTTACAGAGTTTGCGGAAGAGGATCAACAACTTGAACAAGAACAACTAATAGAGCGCGTCCAGTCATTACGGTTCAGTCCTTACTCTTTTTCCACAGTAGAAGATGAGACTTGTTTTACGTCTCCAGAAAAATTTCTTTCTCAAATAGCAAAAGGGAAGGAACATTGTCAATTAGGTGATGTTTTTCAATTGGTGTTATCAAGGAGGTTTAAACAAAAATTCAAAGGAGATGACTTTCAGGTTTACAGAGCTCTAAGGTCTATCAACCCATCTCCATATTTGTACTACTTTGATATGGGTAATTATAAAATATTCGGGTCTTCTCCTGAAGCGCAAATTAAGATAGATAAGGGAGTAGCTTTAATAAATCCGATTGCAGGAACCTATAAACGAACGGGTAATTTGGAGCAAGATTTGGACTCCGCTGAAGAGTTAAAGGCAGACGAGAAAGAAAACGCAGAGCATATAATGCTAGTTGATTTGGCTCGAAATGATTTGGGAAGAGTAGGTGGAAATGTTGCGGTAAAAGCTTTTAAAGAAATTCAGTTTTTTAGCCATGTCATTCATATGGTATCCGAAGTAGAAGCAACATTACCTTTTGATTACAATCCATTGGAGGTTTTTGGTAAAACCTTTCCAGCAGGAACTTTGTCGGGTGCACCAAAATATAAGGCTATGCAGTTAATAGATAAATACGAGCCTGTTTCTCGAAATTATTATGGAGGTGGTATTGGCTTCATAGAATTGAACGGAAATTTAAACCATGCAATTATGATTCGTTCCTTTTTGTGTCAAAATAACGAGTTACATTACCAAGCAGGAGCTGGAGTGGTGGTTAATTCGGTTCCAGAATCAGAATTAAAAGAAGTAGATAACAAAATAGGGGCATTGAGAATGGCCATTAAAAAAGCGGAGGACATTAGATGAAAATATTAGTAATAGATAATTACGATTCATTCACCTACAATTTAGTGCAGTATCTAAAAGACTTGTCTGCGGGTGAAGTAGTGGTAAAACGTAATGATGAAATTGAATTAGAGGTAATTACGGCATTTGATAAAATTCTCATTTCTCCAGGTCCAGGATTACCAGAAAATGCAGGTATAATAAAAGCTGTGATTAAAAAATACGGCAGCTCGAAACCTATTTTAGGGGTTTGTCTAGGAATGCAAGCAATTGCAGAAGTATATGGAGGTGGTCTTATTAATTTGGATGAAGTTTATCATGGGGTTGCTAGTTCTATGCGTATTGAGCTACAGGACGGTCTTTTTAATAATGTATCTAATCCTACTAAAGTTGGAAGATATCACTCTTGGGTAATGAAAGATGAAAATGTGGATGATTTGGAAGTTATAGCTAGGTCAAAAGACAATTGCATTATGGCTATTCGGCATAAAGAGTATCCTGTAAAAGGAGTGCAATTTCACCCTGAATCAGTTCTGACTCCTGAAGGGAAAAAGATGATTGAAAACTGGTTAAATGAAAAGTGAAATGAAAAACATTTTAGAAAAAATATACAATCAGATACCGCTTTCTTATCAAGAAGCATCTAATGTATTGGTAGAGATGGGAAATGGAGGAATTTCTGAAATTGAAATGACGGCGTTTATCTCGGCTTTTAATATGAAAGAGATAACGCTTGATGAGTTGAAGGGTTTTAGAGATGCTTTATTGAGCTTGTGTTCTAAAGTAAAAATCGACGCGTCAAATGCAATTGATATGTGCGGAACTGGCGGTGATGGAAAGAATACGTTTAATGTTTCTACTATTTCATCTTTTGTTGTTGCCGGTGCTGGTTATCGTGTTGTAAAGCATGGTAATTATGGTGTTTCTTCGCTTTGCGGCTCATCCAATGTTTTGGAAGAATTAGGATTTAAATTTACTATAGAGTCAGATGACCTAAATTCGAAACTAGATAAAGCAGGAATCTGTTTTTTACATGCTCCATTATTTCATTCTGCAATGAAACATGTTGCGCCAATACGAAAACAATTGGGAGTTAAAACATTCTTTAACTTATTAGGTCCTTTGGTAAATCCCGCTCAACCTTCTCATCAATTAGTTGGAGTGTATAATTTAAAAATTGCCAGAAAATATAAGTATTTGCTGGAGGAAGAGCAGAAGCAGTTTGCTGTTTTACACAATATAGACGGTTATGATGAAGCAACACTGACTGCGCCATTAAGAGTGTTAGGAACAAACAAAGAATTACAATTGTATCCATCTGATTTTAATGCGGAAGTTTTGCGCCCTGAAGAATTGTTTGGGGGTAATTCCATTCAAGCAGCCGCATCTCTATTTACGAGAATATTAAGTGGAGAAGGTACAGATGCGCAAACCAATGTGGTTGTAGCAAACGCAGCACTAGCAATTCAGTGTTTTGAACCAACAATGAGTTTAGAATCTGCAATGGAAAAAGCAAGAGAGTCAATCGTTTCTCAAAAGGCGATTAACAAATTGAAATTAGTATTGAATTAATACGTAACGAATTATAGTATGAATATATTAGATAAAATAGTAGCACAAAAAAGAATCGAAGTAGGTGAACGAAAATCATTGATTCCAATAGCTCTTCTTGAAAAGAGTATCTATTTCAACTCTCCCACAATTAGCTTAAAAAGCTATTTGCTACGTGAAGATAAATCAGGGATAATTGCTGAATTCAAACGAAAGTCACCTAGCAAAGGGGATATAAATCAGTATGCAAAAGTGGATGAGGTAACATTGGGTTACATGCAATCAGGCGCTTCTGCTTTATCGGTTTTGACAGATGAACAGTTTTTTGGTGGTTCCGATGATGATTTAAAAAAAGCAAGGAAGTTGAACTATTGTCCAATTTTGAGAAAAGATTTTATAATTGACGAATACCAAATAATCGAAGCTCGTTCGATTGGGGCTGATGCAATATTGTTAATTGCAAGTGTGTTGTCAAAAGAAGAAATTGTTCGATTTTCGAATTTGGCAAAAAAGCTTTCTTTAGAGGTGCTTTTAGAAGTTCACAATGAAAAGGAATTGGAGAAAATACCAAATGAAGAGATGTTAATTGGTGTCAATAATAGAAACCTTGAAACGTTTGAAGTCTCTCTTCATAATTCGTTTGACCTTTTTCCTAAACTACCGAATTCAGTTGTTAAAGTTGCTGAAAGTGGTATTAAGACTCCGGAGGATATTGCATTGTTAAAAAGCGTTGGATACAATGGCTTTCTGATTGGTGAGCAATTTATGAAAACTCCAAACCCTTCTAAAGCGTGTCGAACATTTATTGACGCGATGCTAGAGCAAGAAAAAAAGGAAGCATGAAAGTAAAAGTCTGTGGATTAAATGATGTTGCTAATATCAAAGAAGTAGTACAACTTCAACCTAATTTTATTGGCTTCATTTTTTATGGCAAATCTCCGCGTAATTGCACTATCTATGGTAATGCTGTCAGAGATCTGAAGTTGGGAACGACTAAAAAAGTTGGAGTGTTTGTCAGCGAACCAAAAGATAAGCTGCTGCGAACAGTAAATGACTTTGGATTGGATTATGTCCAATTGCATGGAGGTGAATCAGTAGCGTATTGTAAAGACTTAATTGCTGCAGGATTAAAACTAATCAAGGTGTTTTCAGTTGGTGATTCTTTCGATATGAATGACACGAATGCATTCCAATGCTGTGATTATTTATTGTTCGATACCAAAGGAAAAAAACTTGGAGGAAATGGAGTACAATTTAATTGGGATATTCTCAATAATTACACAGGGACTGTTCCTTTTATTTTAAGTGGAGGTTTAGAGTTAAAGCACTTGAGCTCCTTAAAAGAAATTAGTCAAAGTTATCCGCTATTGTCAGGGTTGGACATCAACAGCAAGTTTGAAATTAAACCAGGACTTAAGAGCATTGACTTGGTTGGAGAATTTATAAATGGAATTAATATGAATAAGCATGTATAACGCAAATGAAAAAGGGTTTTACGGAAAGTTTGGAGGCGCATATATTCCCGAATTATTACACAATAATGTGGAGGAACTTAGATTGGCGTATCTTGATATTTTAGATTCTGAAGAATTTAAAACAGACTTTGATACCTTACTAAAAGATTACGTAGGTCGCCCAACACCATTGTATTTAGCGCAAAACCTTTCAGAACATTATCAGGCAAATATTTTCCTTAAACGGGAAGATTTGAATCATACAGGAGCGCATAAAATAAACAATACAATTGGACAGATACTGGTAGCTAAGAAGTTGGGTAAAAAAAGAATTATTGCTGAAACCGGGGCGGGTCAACATGGCGTTGCTACCGCAACAGTTTGTGCATTAATGGGGCTAGAATGCATTGTTTATATGGGAGAGATTGATATTCAACGTCAAGCTCCAAATGTTGCGCGAATGAAAATGTTAGGTGCAGCAGTTATTCCAGCGACTTCAGGAAGTAAAACCTTAAAAGACGCTACGAATGAAGCAATCAGAGACTGGATTAATCATCCACATGACACACATTATATCATTGGTTCTGTTGTAGGCCCACATCCATATCCAGACATGGTAGCGCGATTGCAGTCAGTAATTAGTCAAGAAATACGCGTACAATTAAAACAAAAAACAGGTTCTGAAGTGCCAACTGCAATTATAGCTTGTGTTGGAGGTGGAAGTAATGCGGCCGGAGCATTTTATCATTTTTTAGCTGATGAAAATGTACGATTAATCGCTTGCGAAGCTTCTGGTATGGGAATCGATAGTGGGCAAACTGCTGCAACCTCTTTTGTTGGTTCAGAGGGAGTGTTGCACGGAAGTAAATCGTTATTAATGCAAACCAAAGATGGGCAAGTGGTAGAGCCCTATTCTATTTCTGCAGGGTTGGATTATCCTGGAATCGGACCGATGCACGCAAATTTATTTGAAACGAAACGCGCTTCTTTTCGGGCTGTGACAGATAAAGAAGCATTGGACGCAGCGTTGGAATTGACAAGATTAGAAGGAATTATTCCAGCATTAGAATCTGCTCATGCACTAGCATCCTTAAAACAATTGGAATTTAAAAAGGAAGATGTTGTAGTTATTAATCTATCGGGAAGAGGAGATAAAGATTTGTCTACTTACATGAAACACTTTGAATTATGAATCGGATAGATAACTTATTTAAAAACAAGCCATCAGATGTTCTGACGATTTACTTTACGGCAGGGTATCCAAATTTGGATGATACAGGAAGTATTATTTTGGACTTGGCTAAAGCTGGTGTAGATTTAATAGAGATTGGAATGCCGTATTCTGATCCTTTGGCGGATGGGTCAGTCATTCAAGCTAGCAGTAAACAAGCGCTTAAAAATGGAATGAATCTCGATCTTCTTTTTGATCAGCTAAAAGATATCCGAAGCAAAACACAAGTTCCTTTGTTGTTAATGGGCTATTATAACCAAGTTATTCAATATGGATTAGAACCATTCTGTAAAAAGGTAAATCAAGTTGGAGTAGATGGAGTAATTCTTCCAGATTTACCCTTGGATGAATATGAAAAACTGTGTGCACCTTTGTTTAAGCAATACGAATTAACATGTACTTTTTTGGTGACACCTTCTTCTACAGATGAAAGAATTAGAGAAATTGATGCAGCATCATCTGGATTCCTTTATGCAGTTTCTAGTCATTCTATTACAGGCGGAGATTCGGTAAATAATCTTTCTAACTATGGAAGTCGTCTGGCAGCATTGAATTTAAAGAACCCAATTCAAGTTGGTTTTGGAATTCATGATGCAAAATCTTTTCAAGCGGCTACAGCAATTGCAAATGGTGGAATAATAGGTAGTGCTTTTATTAAAGCATTGTCCAAAGAAGAATTATTGGGTAATAAAATCCGCTCCTTTGTTGAAGGTATTAGAATATGAACAAACAAACTAGCTTAAAATAACACTAGGAATAAAGATTTACTATAATGATTATACAATTAGAAAAAAATGTAACAACTGAAAGCCTTACAAAGTTGGATGTAATTATTCAAGAACTGGGATACAAAACGACACCTGTAAAAACCCAATTTCAAGATTATTTGGTCGCAACGGGAAAAGCAGATTTTGATATTCGAAATATAGGCTCCTTAGAGGGTGTTAAAGATATTCATCGAGTGACCGATGACTATAAATTGGTTTCCAAAAAATGGAAATTGAACCCCTCTTTAGTTGAATTGGGAGATGGTGTTAAAATAGGAGGAAGTGAGCTAGCTATTATGGCTGGTCCTTGCTCTATCGAAAGTGAAAAACAAATCGAAACTACCGTTCAGTTTTTAGTTGAAAATGGTATAAAAATAATGAGAGGTGGTGTTTATAAACCGCGAAGTTCTCCCTATTCCTTTAGAGGTTTGGGAATAGAAGGACTGAAAATATTCTATAAGCATTGTAAAGAGAATGGAATTAAAATTATCACAGAAGTTATGCAGGTTTCACAAATCGAACCTATGTATGATTATATCGATATATTTCAAGTTGGTGCGCGGAATTCACAAAACTTCAATTTATTGGATGAACTCGGAAAAGTGGATAAAGCGGTAATGTTAAAAAGAGGAATATCGGGTTCTATTGATGAGTTATTGCAAAGTGCTGAATATGTTTTTTCGAATGGCAATGAAAAAATTATTCTTTGTGAAAGAGGAATCAGAACTTTTGAAAAAGCCTATCGAAATACGTTAGATGTAAACGCAATTCCAATTTTAAAAGAGAAATCGCATCTTCCAGTTGTTTTGGACCCTTCTCACGGAATTGGAATACGCAAGCATGTTGGGAAAATCGCTATGGCTGGAATTATTACTGGAGCAGATGGAGTTATCATTGAAACACACGAAACACCAGAAATAGCTTTATCTGATGGACAGCAAACCTTAAGTCATGCAGAAGGTGAGTTGTTATTTAAGCAATTAAAACAAGTTAAAACGTTAGCGGATAATTTTTAATGAAATGAAACAAGAATACAAACTATACAAAGAAGAAGATCAATTAGTGTGGAAAATGCTTTTCGAAAGACAAGTGGAGAATTTACAAGATAAGAGTTGTAAAGCGTATTTGTCTTGTTTGGAGATAATCAAAGGTGTGCTAAATTCAAAGCAAATTCCTGATTTTAAGCGAATGAATGCCAAGTTAACAGAGTCAACGGGTTGGTCTATAGAAGTGGTGCCCGGATTAATTCCAGTAGAGGATTTTTTCCGGCTTTTAGCACAAAGAAAATTTAGTGCCTCTACTTGGGTTCGAAAAATGGATCAATTGGATTATTTGGAAGAACCAGACATGTTTCACGATGTTTTTGGCCATATACCATTATTAGCAGAGCCAAAGTTTGCTCAGTTTATGAAAGACTTTGGAGATTTAGGTGTCGAGTTTATTGATGATGAAGAAGTTGTTATTCAGTTACAAAGATTGTATTGGTTTACCATTGAGTTTGGTTTAATTTATGAAAACGGTCGAAAAGTTTATGGAGCTGGAATTTGCTCCTCTTTTGGTGAGACAACTCATAGCCTAAGTGAAAATGTAGAGGTTGTTTCCTTTGATTTAGAACGAGTTATAAATACAGAGTTTAAAACGGATGTTGTGCAAACACTTTACTTCGAACTAGAAAGTTTTGATCAACTTTTTGAAGAGTTTAAATTGTTTAGAGATACTATTAGAGCAAAAGTAGCTTAAGTCATTGCGCACTCTTCTTTCTTATAACCTTATGAAACAACTTAGGAAACAGACGTTTAAGAGTAATCGCTTTTAATTCTCCAGCTCCTGCTTTAATCTCCAGTTTGCTTTTCTTTAAGCCCTTAATAATTTGTTGAGCACATTTTTCAGCTGTCACTCCTTGATTTTGATTGTTGTCCATTTCACCCGTGCTTTTACCATCTTTGGATAAAGCATTTTTAGAAATGTCAGTTTTAATAAACCCGGGGAAAACAATAGATACTTTTATATTGTTTTTCTCTTCCTCTAATCGAAGTGATTCATAAAAACCAACCAAAGCAAATTTGGAAGCTGCATAGGCTGAGCGCAAAAAGAAGCCAAACTTTCCACTCAAGCTACTAATTGGAACAATAGTCCCACTTTTTTGTTTTTGCATTTGTGGCAGAACAGCTTTTGTTAATGCGATATTTCCAAAATAGTTGACTTCCATTATTTTTCTGTCGATTTCCAGTAAAGTCTCAAAAGCTTCAGATCGCTGGCTAATTCCACCGTTATTGATGAGGTAGTCAATTCTACCATAATGCGCAATTACTTTTTGAGTAAGAGATTTGAATTTCTCCATTTTAGATAAATCAAGCGGTAGGACCAATGCTTCACCTTTACAATTGGATTTAACTCTTTCGAGTTCTTCAACCCTTCTTGCAGACAGAACAAGTTTTGCTCCCTGCTCAGAAAGCGCATATGCTAGTGCTTCCCCAATTCCTGAAGTCGAACCTGTAATCCAAATTATTTTGTTTGTGAATTGACTCATTGGTGGTAAAGCTAATAAAATATTAAAAACTAGAATATAATTAAGGGTTGCAAGTGGAAATTGTTTGTTTACGTTCCGGCTATGAAGCGTTGGAACGGTTTGGTTGGTTAGGCCTATGCTTTATAGCCATTGTTATACACATCTTTATTTAAGTTTATTCCAATCTTCTTCAGACAAAAGATTAGTTAATTCAAGAGTTATTACTTGTCCGTTATCCACATGGCGTTCATATTTAACGTATCCATATTCTTTAGTATGGTAGCTGAACTGCCAGTATTCCATTGATTCATTATGTTTTTCACTTTCGTAATAATAAGTTCCCTTAAATTTCAAAGCATCAAGTTTTTTACCCATAATTTCTATGGGCTCTTTTCCTATAAGTTTACGGCTTTTCCTAAATAATATTTGATCGTCATCATTTGGGTATTTTACGCTGTAATTATATTCCTCTTCTGGATTCCACATGAACACATCTTTAGATATTAGAGTAGTTGTGGTTCGATCCTCACCATTAATCATTATGTATTCAACAAGTTGAGATCCATTACTATCGAATTTTTCTTTGAAATATTCAAATTGTTCCAATGATGAGTTAAATGCTTCTGTTATTAAGAACCTATTTTCAATATCAGCAGACATTTTCCAATACTGCGAACGACTAGAGTCTTCCTTACAAGTGTATGCATAATATTTTGGCGTGGTTAAGGCCTCGAGACTGTAGTAATACTCTTTGACGTCCTGATTGCATCCATAAGCCTCAATTATACTTGTAAGAGAGTCATTCATGGCTGTTAGGTCCATTACTAATGAATCGATTATAATATTTTTATGTGAGATTAGTTTTTCATTTTCAGTAATTATCTTTTTAAGATTCTCTATTTCAGAAATATTTGATTTGGTAAGGCTATGTAATTCTTCAATTTTATTTATTTTTTTTAAAATAATTCTTTCTTTCTCTTCCAACGTATTTGACATTGCAGCAGAATCAGACTGTAATCTTAAAATTGATGCATTTAATTCTTTTTTATTTTGAGCATGAACTGAGAAGAAGGAATTGCAAAGAAATAATAGTAAATATATTTTTTTCATGTTTTTAGTTGTTAATTATCAATAACGTTTTTGCTAAGCTGCGTTTTAATGTCGCTTAGGTTTTGTTGTAAAATGTTTTTATCATCAGAAAGGCTCGGTTTTCATAAAACCAAATTTGCCATTATCCAATGCCACAATAACACCTCCATCGGAAGTAAGGTCAATGGCCTCTCCAGCCCAATCAACACCTTTTCCTCCGCCATAGGTCTTTTGCCATTCTGTATTTCCGCTTGCGTCAAATTTTACTAGGTATATGTGCCAAGTGTTAGAATTATCACCATCACTTCCACAACATCTTTTATATCTACCATACTCATCTCCGGTCCCTGCGACAATAATGCAGCCCCCATCTGATGTGCTTTTAACTCCCCATGCCTCATCGTGAATAAACTTCGGTTTGAAACCTCTAGGATTTCCAGCTTTAGTTTCCCAAATTTGATTACCTGAGGTGTCAATTTTCATGGTATAGGTATCCCAGTTTTCTGTTCCCGATAGAGTATGACCTGTTAGGAATATAGATCCATCATCTCCCATGTCCATCCCGAAGCAATGATCAGCCGAAGTTCCTCCATATTTTTTATTCCATATCACGTTTCCGGCACTATCTGTTTTGATTAGACCATAATCATTTGCGTTTTCAGTTAGTCCTGAAATGTAAAATTGATTGTTGAGACTCTCTATTCTATAAGCTTGTGCCAAATACTGGTTGATGTTTATTCCATTTTGCTTTACTCCATTAGAATTGAGAAAGGTAATATAGCCTTCTCCTTCTGTATAGAATGTATTTGTATTGTCTTCAGCATTTACATATCCAACAGCTACTATTCCATTCGCAGTCATTATCAGGTTCTCAAAGGCATCGTTTCCTCCATTATTTATAGATTCGGTGAAGAGTGGAGAACCATCCATTTTATCAAGCTTAATAAGTACGCTATTCTTATTTAAAGATCCACAAATTATATAGCCATCAGATGTTTCGATGGCCGAGTTCCCTAAGTTATTTCCACTACTCCCAAATTCCTTCTTCCAGATTAAATTGCCTGTCTGGTTAGTTTTTACAACTAGTATTTTGGCAGAATTGGGAATAAACCCAGTTTCTCCAATCTGAAGATATCCGCCATCTGAACATGTTAAAATGTAATGACCGTGAGATTCTTCTTCGGAACCTGTAACTTCAGTTTGCCATTCTTTTATTGGAGCATTGGGGTATTCATAGACGTTGCAATCTTCATTTACTTTTTTGCAGCTCAAGACAAGAAGTAGGATAATTAGAAATGATATGTAATGAGATTCTTTCAAATGTGATTGTTCTAATATTTTACAACGTTTAGTATATGAAGCGTAGCCTGCCGATAGGCGGCTATGATTTATATACCGTGTTGTCCATAGTTTTTATTTATATCGTGTTGAGAGTTCTTCATGAACATTGGATAATCTTCAAGATCAATAATTTTTGTGTTAACACTTATTAATTCTCCTGTTGTAGTAGGAATAAATACTATCCCATCCTTTATAACAGGGGAAGAACGGACAGTCTTATTTGTCTCTTTCTTAAACAATACTTTTCCATTGTCACAATTCAATATTAGTAATTCACCTTTTAAAGTAACCGCGATTAGTTTATTACCTGCAATTATTGGCGTGCTTGCAACTGAACCTCCTTCAGTTTTTTGGTCAATATCAAATTTATAGTTCCAAAGCACTTTCTCACTTAGTGGGTCAACACATTTAATTACATCTCCCATTAAACAAATCACATTGCTTTTATAGACCGAAACTAAAGATGGTTGAAAAAGTTGAAGAGATGCTACATTAGATTGTCCAATATTTAAACTAGCCAATTTCCATCCGGATGTAGCTGGTGCTCCACCAAAGAAACCATTTCCTAAATCCAAGCTATCTGATTTAGTCTTCAGTTTGGATTGTTTTTGTATTGAATAGTCAAGGTATGGTGCTTTTGTCTGTTCAAATTCCTTTATAAAGCTTAAAGATTCTGAATTTAGAATGGCAATTGATTCTTTAACCCCAGTTGAATCATCAGAACGTTTTGTTATCAATATTTGATTTTTGGAAAGACTAGGTGGTGAAGTTGCATTTAACGAAGAACAAGAGAGAATGTCTCCTGTTGATTTATCCAATTTATACAGTGTACCTGGAAACGTTGTCAAGTAAATATTTGAACCAACAATAACAGGTGTTTTCAGAATATCTCCGTCAAGCCACTTTTGCCAAATTATATTTCCATTGGATGCGTCCAAGCAAATAAATGGATGAGATGGTTTAATCTTCTTGTAATTATTCGTCAGAGTTGTATCCGCGTAAACCCTATGACTTGGATATGATGTATAAATTCGATTTTCTGAAGCAACTGGCGTAGAAAGAAGTGGGTCGCCTAACCAATGAGACCAAGCCATTTCACCAGTAAACCTATCAACAGCAAAAATCGTACAGGACTCAGTATTAAAAACGAGTAGAGAACCAATGACTATTGCAGATGAAGGTCCGTCATCGTCAAGGTCAATTGCCCAAACTAAACTTCCATCTTGAATTTTGAAACAGAAGTATGATTTACTTCCAAATCCACCTGCTACATAAAGGTGGTCTTCGACAATTGTAGGGGTCGTAATTGGTGTATTGGTCTTTAGCTTTATTGTATAGCCATCAGTGTTTTTTGTGAGATAACCGTCAAGACTCCCTTGTTTTATATGTCCCTGTTTAAAATTCGTCTTAAACTTTAATATGGTATCATTATTAAATTTAATTACTTCTGATTTGAAATCCACAGTTTTTGAGAAAACTGAATCAATGGGTAGTTCAGAAATACTCGTTATCTCAACTTCAGTGACTGTTAATTCTTTATTGTTGAATTCTAGAACATAGTATGTTCCAACACCAAATGAGATTAGTAGTAGTAATATTAAGTTTCTCTTTTTCTTCATACTTAATTATGGACAACGTCTAGGCTAAACTGCTTTTTAATGCAGTTTAGGTGTTGTTATGGTTATTTTTGATTAAATCAATCATCTGGAAGTGCATTCAATATTTCATTTTTCAGAGTTGAAGAAAAAAGCTTATTTAAGATTCGTTCAATAAATTCTGAATTATCATTTACAGAGAAGAAGCTCCATTTATTGCTTGAATTATAATATATACAAATCAAATTATTTTTAATAGTTAAGTTATCTAATGAATTATTGTTTCGTGAAAATGTTTCTAAACAGTTAATTAAATATATGTTTTGATGTTCATTTTTATGTGTAAATAATATGTTGTTTATTAATCTTTTTCTTTCTACATCACCAAGACTTTCAATAGATTCTAATATTGAATTTTGAACATATTCTTTAATATCTGTTATGCTGTATTCTTCCCCTGTATTTTCTGAAAGCACTTCAAATAAAGCTTCTGGATAATAACTAATGTCTCCACTTGCTTCAGCTTTATTGAAATTTTCGAAATTTTCTAAAAGATCGTTTTCTTCATTAGATGAAGGGATAAATAATTGATTAATTATTGATGTGTCTCTTTCTTCAAAATATGATGGATTACAAAGATGTTCACTAATTTTATTCAATTCCAATTCAGAATAATATTCCAGTAAGTAATCTTTAGTTTTTTCACAGTCAGTTGTAAATATTTGAAAATATTTCCAAGTTGAACCGGCGTCATTAGAATTTAAAAGTAATTGTTGTAAATGAGTTCCTAATAAACCATCTGATCTGCTTAATTCAATCTGATAATTTATTAAATAAGCTAATTTATTTTGATCAATTATTGAATCTGCTATGTTTAGAAAAGTCAATTTTACATTTATATCACTTGGTAAACTTGATTCTAGAGATTCTATAAGTTGATCATTTGAAAGATTTCCATAATCAGCTTTTAATGCTTTCCATTGAAGAGGATGAAAAAACCCCCTTAAACTGTTAAAATCATTTCTTTCGTAATACTTTGAGATATCTTCAAAATGTTTTAATAAAGTAGTTTTTATATCATGATGGTTGTTTTCAGCAGCCTTTATTTCAATAGGTTTCGCAGAGTTTAAGTTTGTTTTAACTAGTAAATAAATAATTGAGATGCTAATTAACACCATAAATATTAGGACATATTTTCTCTTTTTTCTTTCCATATTTATTTGAATGTCTGTTTATAAGTAATTTTATTATTCTCGTTAATAACCTGTTGCCATATTAACTATAACGGTTAGTATATGAAGCGCAGTTTTTTGTGTTGCGCCTGCGGCAACAAACTATGATTTTATATACATTGTTACCAAGCGTATTTTATTGGCTCAATTACTTTAATAGTATGAAACACAAAATTCCAATACCAAGGTAAGAAACAAATTTTATCCCTGCCCACATGCGTTGAAAACCTATATGCTTTCCATCACAAAAATGGTCAAAGCGTTCACCTATTCCTCTTAGTCTTTTCAATCTCAGCAATTGCATATAAAGTCTGCCAATATCATTAGAAGCTCTTATCAAAACAGCTTCTATAGTAAAGAAACTTTGATAGACTCCTTTATAGATTAGTAATCTAATAAATTCAACAAGGCATTCTCCAAGAATAATTCCAACTAAAAGACACAGTGTTGGTAGCAAGGACTGAAAGTAAGTACTAATTGCTACACTTATTGGTATTCCAAAAACCATACTTTCAATTATATTGGGAAAATTATAGTAGGTGTATTCTGGATAAATATCATGTAACAAAGAATCACCAAAGCTCCAACGCGTGAACCTATTGTAATTTCTCTTTTCATTGTACCACCAATCGTGATATACAGGTGCATTGGTTAGACATAGGAGTTCTCTGTTTGTTTTTTTATGAATTTCCAAGAAAAAGTCAATGTCTTCACCACCACCATTCTTAGGAAATATTTCTTTAAATCTAGTATCCCCAATTGCAGAACTCTTGATAATCACATTAGCGGTTGGAGCCCATTTCAACTTTTCATAATAACCAGCGAGAAAAAAGAATGTTAAAATGTCACAGGCAATAATTCCTTTTGTAAATATTGTTCTTGGTTTTGGAAACAACGTCTCTCCAAAAAATCCAATCGAGTTCGGGTTTTCTTGGATTGCATTTACATAGGAATAGAGTAAATCAGTGGAAGGAACGATATAATCATCTAAAAATAAAATCCATTCTGCTTTAGAGTTAGCAAGACCAACATTTCTACTTACTGATGCACCGCTATTCGTTTTATTTCTAAATAGTTTTACATTGTTGGTATTCACAATTCTATTTAATTCATCAGGAATTTTAGCACTCGGGTCATCAGCGATAATAATGAAATTGACCGTTGTTTCTTTTGGAACTTTCATTTGCACAATCGGAATGAGGTATTTGGCTTGCAAACGAAAGGAAGGTACAATTATGTCGATTGCTATCATTCCGTTTCCCATTTGTGCGATAAATTTTGAAGGCAATAACAAAACGTTTCAGTTTTGCATTGTGATTTAACTTTTGCAAATTCTTTTTGTGTTTCTTGAATTGATTGTTTTGTAATGTCATAAGACGGATAGTCAATCCAACTACAAATTTTAATTTGTCCATTTTGCGCTACCGCTTGGCGAGTATCAAGTCCACATGACTTTCCTTTTAATTTATTTCCATCTAGGACTTCTGCTAAACTTTCCCAAAATGAAATTGGATTGGATTCAGTTTTGATTATGTCGAGTATATTATTTCCAGTAATGCGGATTAGTTCAGCGTGAAGTGAATTTAGAAGCAAATGAGGTGCATTAGACCCAACATAACCATCATCAAAAATTGGTTGAAATTTTATCCAGTCAAGAGGGTAATTATTTGTAAACTCAATAAATTTTTCAAGATGCCTATTACTAATATTTTCAGTTGAAATCACAATATTAATTCCGATTTCAAATTTTGATTCTTTTTTTAAGTTGCATGCAGAAATAAAGTTCTGCTTTATTTTTTTAAGTTGCTTGGCATTGTACGCTCTAGTGGCATGAGCAGTTTTTTGCTCAAAACTATCTATGGAAAACACAACTCCTGTTAACCCAGAAGAGACCAAGTTTGTCAAACGCTCCATGGAAAGAAGTAATCCGTTAGTAATTATTAGAATTGATTCTACACCAGATTGTTGATAATATAAAATTATTTCCTCAAGGTTCTTGTGTAGAAGAGGTTCCCCACCAGATAAAACAATTCTTTTGGTATTAAGGTGTCTTAATGTTTCTTTTGATATGAAGACAGATTTTTTAGATTGATTTACCCTGCCAGGGGTTTCTTGGTTTCCCCATTTACAATAATGGCATTTGGCATTACATCTATAAGTAACATCAATTACTAGCGAATTTTGCTTGTCAATCAAATTCAATGTTTGTTCCTGTTTGGTTTATGTAAAGTCAGATTGTTCAAAAATCCGATAAGCCGTCCTGTCTTTTTTAATTTTATGCTTGCTAACGGTTAGCGTATAGTGTCGTAGCATCCCGAAGGGAGCTATGCAATATACACATTGTTAGGCACAAATTTATTAAAGATTTAGCGTATTGCACCAATTTCTTATTGCTTGCCTATCAGCATCGCTTATCGAACTGTGGTCAAAATCAGTCGCATTTTGAAAGGGTGGAGGCATTGTTAATTCATCCAAAGGGTAATTTTCAAAATGTTGAGTGCATTGAGGTCGATGACAAGAGGTGCAGGAATTTTGAACATTTGTTGTGTATGGTTGGTGGAATTCTTGCCCAATTACTGAATAAGGATTATTACCTGTAAATGGAACTAGTAATTCAGAGGTGTCAGCAGGATTTCTAAGTTGATCGATAGCTGGTGTATGCAAAAATGGGCTTGCCATATGACAATTAATGCATTTATCAGCCGCTACAACACTTGGCGTCATCCAAGCATCATTATAACCACTCTCACCAGGTTTGGGAGAATTATCCGGGTCACCATTGTCAACGATTGAAAAAAAGCAAGTTTCACCTGTGGATAGTTTATGCCCAATTACGCCTAAACCACCATCACGGCAAAATGTTATAAATACAACATCTGGATTTTCAGAACCATCCGCATTAATACCTTGGTACCGACCAACTTTATTGCCTGTTTGACAAGCCATACCAAAAGCCCACGGGCAGTCACAATCATTTGGGTTTGTGCTGCCATTGCCTTCTTCAGTCGAAGGAAAAGTTACTGGGATACCATTTTTTGTTGTAGGAACTTCTATTGCATCCGCACAGCTAAATTTGGGAAGTGGACCAAAATCTTCTTCACACTCATAAGCATAGTCGAGCGCTGTTCTTGATGTATCAATAGGCTCTAGTGTAATATCATGAGCAGGTTTGGTGCACGATTCAATAATAATAAAAATGGAGAAAGTTCCACAAATAAGCATTAGCGAATAAATTGGTTTCATTTTTTAAGTATTTAATAGTTTGTTTTTAAAGGTCCTTTTTGACTATTGTTTTTTATCAAAACACCCTTACCACATTAAACCCAAAGGATATATCCCCTTTAGACCAATCACCAAGTGTCTCGGTAAGAAAAGAACTGTCATTACTTCCTCTTGAATTGGAGAAAAAGAGCTGAAAAGCATGTCCAAATGTTTCAATGCTAGCGCCAATTGTTAGCGGATTTTTGTATAAAGAATTTTGTTTTTTGCTGAAATTGTAGGCATAATCTACATTTACAAAAAGCCCCTTAGTGAGTTTATATTTTCCGCCCATAGCAAGTAGATATTGATTCCAAGGTTCGGATAAAAAATCTCTTGGAGACTGAGGATTAGCAAAAGTTGTCATGGTATAATTTAAGTTAATTAAATTCTGACGGACATAAATTGGAGCAATCTCTAAGGATAACTTTTCTGAAAAGCGTCTTGATACCAAAAGTTGCGTAGTGTATGCAAAGCGATCAAAAAACAATAAACCTGGGTAAGTCTTATTACTCAACAGTGTATTTACATCCACGCTTGCATACAGGACAAGGTTGAACGGTGTTTTATCAGATTGTTGTAAACATTTTAATTTGACCGTTCCAGAGTATGTTTTTTCATAGCTGTCCCTACTAACACCCAGTTGTAATCTATTACTAATACCATATAAAAGCTGTATTTTGGTGTTGGCTTGATCTAATCCAAAAAGTTCTTTTATGCCTCCTCTTATTGAACCAAATCTGTGTGCTACAACAAGGTGTAAGTCTTTTTTATCAGCCATCGTTGTGGATTGTAAATTTCCAATTTGAAGTGTCGTAAAAGCTGGAGAGGCATATTTTTTCTCTTGATTTGAACTATCTGATTCTTTCTGTAATTCGATTTCATAAGCGAAGTAAGAATTCGCAGAGCATAATGCAAAGATTATGACGAAATGTAGTTTTATTATGGAATGACAATTCATAGGTTAATTTTCTAAATATCCATTTTGTACCCATCTATCAAAAAGTAATCTTGTTTGGGTCGCTAACAAGCCTGAAGGTGGCATCGGGTCAGATGCATCATTGATACGTTGAATAAGCATCCCGTTTTCAGTCGAATTACGAACCTGATTGTAATTTTCTAGGGACAAACCACCTTGTGGATTACTTCCTCCATGACATCCTATACAATTGTTAGAAATCGCAACACTAATATGGGGCTGATACTTAATCGTGTCGGTTCCATTAATTGCAGGAGATAGATTCGATTCGGTGTCTTTGGGAATATATGCTTTTGTGCAGTTGGACAAGAGAACTCCTACAATAAGTGCAAGCAGCAAGTATCGAACTTTTAGTTTTATCCTCATATATACATAATGTTTTTTATCCTAATAGATAACAGGTTTGCATCTTTTCAGTTTTGAAATGTGATGATGACAAAAAAACTAAATAGGGTTGGGTAAATTGTTGAATACAATATTCAATAAGTCCAACTGCTTCTAAAAGGACTTTTTTATAGACTTTTGGTACTGTTTAGGAGTCATCTCAAATTTTTTTTTGAATGCAGCGTAAAAAGTTGACTTAGAGCGAAATCCAGATTCAATTGCTAATCCTAGAAGTGTAAATTGTTGAACTTTAGAAGTCTCCATCAATCTTTTGAATTTTTTTATTCGAAATTCATTGATAAATTGATAAAAATTCATCTTTCCACATTCGTTAATTAATCGCGAAAGCTCCTTCTCTTTAATATTTAAGGTAGCGGCTAAAGAACGTAGGTCGAGTTTTGGATTACAGAATAATTCTTGATTCCAAATTTGCTTTTTGATTTCATTAAACTGTTGATTGTCCGTTTCTGAAATAATTGGTTCTAGTTCATCAATTTGCCTTTTGTATACATTGGGTAAAAGAACATCTTTAATCAAAGCACTTTTATTATAGTTCCCGACATACAATGATACAAGACTTAAATTTTGTTCTGAAACCAAGAAAAGGCGTTCTTGGAAGATTGCAGTTTGGGTAAAACCATTGTAGGCAAGCCAGAAAATCATAAAGCATACCATTGCTATAGCAATCGTGTCTATTGTGAGTTCAAGAACTTCGAGACGCGAAATATCTATTATGAATGTAGATATATTTAAGGAGTGAATTAAAATATTTAAAACGAATATGCTTTTGATCCATGAGAGCGTTTTATTTTCTAAATCTGAATAATAATTCGTTATATTTTTATAATGGTCATTCAAAATTCGGTAGGCATATAGCATCAAGATAATTTCCAAAAAGTAAACGACAGCTTCATAAGTTGTAGTACTGCTAATTACAGTTAATGTCTCTCCAAAGTATAGAAGCATATTGTGAAGAATACCCGGCAAAAAAAGCAAGTAGTGCCAATATCTAACCTCATGATTAATTGTTTGAAGTACATAGAATAACAGCAGCGGTAGGATGAAAAGAAATGGCTCAATGATTAAAAAACCATTCCCGAATTCGTTTACAACCTGAAATTCTACAAGGAAATCGTTGAAAATATTGATCGCAATACTGGATAAAAACAAACCAAGATAAATATTGGCTTTTCTATTCTTAGATTTGATGGTGAAAAACAATATGCTCAATAGAATTGAACATGACAGTATAAAGGCTGATGGGATTAACCATAAAAATTCTCTTAATTCCATATTTACTTTGAGTTAAACAAGCCCTGTTGTTTAACGATATGTAGAAATTATTATTGTGCCTAACGTGCCGTGTATGGTTTCGTAGCGTCCCGCAGGGTGCTATGAACTATACACATTGTTGTATGTTTTTTATCAAAAA
>Ga0233450_10000921_pt1 | contig 32619 bp, 25 predicted proteins | sample 011ome_30_FD_189956 | JGI IMG/M metagenome (GOLD analysis project Ga0233450, IMG submission 189956) | Coastal salt marsh microbial communities from the Groves Creek Marsh, Skidaway Island, Georgia - 011501CT (spades assembly) | ecosystem: Environmental > Aquatic > Marine > Intertidal zone >... | reverse complement strand
TCCAATAATTACACTAAGAGGTATCAGGTCTAATAATGTTACTGAGGTAGGTGATCCTGCGGTAGGTGTTCATGTTGATGGACTGTATCAATCAAGACCTCAAGGCGCTCAAGCTTTAATGTTTGACCTCGAGAGAGCTGAGCTTGCCAGGGGGCCACAAGGGACTTTATTTGGAAGAAACTCTATTGCTGGATCTTTAAATATTATTACAGCTAAGCCTAATCTTGAAGTTCAAGGAGGCTCTATTACAGTTAACGCCGGTCGTTTTGAAGAAAGAGGCGTGCAAGGTCATTACAATTTACCTCTTACAGAAAATTTTGCTATCCGTTTAGCTTTTTCAGATCAGTCAAAAGATTCGTATTTGGACGGCTACTATGATCCTAATGGAATTGACCACAGATGGTTACCAGATAATGTTCTAAGCCAAGCTTCGGCTGTTGATACATGTGGACAAAGAAGAGGTAACTCAGCATATGCTTGGTTCTTAGGATGTAACAATCCTGAGCGAGCTGATGATGCTGCTCCAGGATTTGATCCAGGATATCAGTATGCATCTGCATATAAAGCTATTCCTGCCGATCCATCAACTTTTTACAATAATGTAGATAATCATGCATACAGAATTAGTGCACTATTGGTGATTGATGATACTAGTGATCTAAACCTCCAGTATGAAGTCTTTCAAGATGATGGCGCAGGCTGGATGAATGGATTTGATTGCGACATGATTAAAAATAGAACTGGCAGAACTTTTGGTGGTGCGCCTTCAAAACCAGCCAACACTTGTGCAGATATTTTAGGTGCAGGCAGCAGTGAATATACTGCATTTGTTAATGTTCCTGGCGTGAATGATTTAAGTATTGAATCTATCAGAGCTATTTATAATAAAGATTTTGGTGACGTTCAAATGGTTGCTAAGATTGGACTGCAAGCATTAGAGCAGTACTCTCAATTTGATATCGATGGTGGAAGAAATGAATGGCAAATGGCCATGGTGCTTAATGATTATAAGGCTGACTCAACGACTATTGATGTTCAGTTTACTGGCGCAACAGATACCATGTCATGGGTTGTTGGAGCCTTCTACTTAGAAGAAGAGAATGACATGGAAGCATTTTTCCATGCAACATTTAATGGCGATAACATATTCATTCAACCAGATAGAACAATCGAGTCAAAAGCTTTATTTGGTCAGGCCACTATGAAGCTTCAAGATGATTTATACCTAACATTAGGTATTAGACATTCAGAGGATGAGAAATCTGATGTTGGCGGAAAGAACTGGGAATGTAGTGTTTGGAATTCTTGTTATCCATCTACTGAAATTTGGGGTAACAGACAATTATTCATCCCTAACTTAGCTGCATTAGCTCCAGATTTCCACGTTGCTGGAGGTTTGTACAATGGCGTTAACTGTACTGCCCAAGGCGGTCCATACGGCGGCGGTCCATACTTTGGTGGAACAGGCTGTATGGTTCAAACAGCTAACAATGCCACATCGCAATCATATAGCTCAACGGATTGGAGAATAGGTCTTGATTGGGATGTAGCAGAAAATGCATTTTTATATGCATATGTTGCAACAGGATTTAAGGCGGGTAGTATCGCCGACGAAGCAGTTCGAGCGTCTAATACACTTCATCCTGAAGGCCCTGGCTCATCAGTGAATACCTCATATGGCCCAGAAGAAGCGACAACTTTTGAAATGGGTTATAAAGGTAAATTTCTTGAGAACAGGCTTTCACTATCAGCTAACTACTTCCACACCGTATATGACGGCAAGCAGTTCACTGGTAACGTTCCATTTGATGTGGTTGCCACCACTGAGTACAACATTGATACTGGTGAGTTAGATCCAGTAGAGCAAGTGGTTACCTTCTGGGGTACGCAAAACTTTGGCGAGCAAGAGATGAAGGGTCTAGAGGTTGAGTTTGACTATCTTCCATATGAAGGTGGGCGTGTCAGTGGTTGGATCACAACTATGGATACAGAAGTCACCGAGGATTTCAATACTCAATGGTATTATGGTCAGGATGCTTACCTAGGCAGAAATGGATACGATGCTTCAGTAGCAAATGTTCCAGAAAACTATGTCAACTTGAAAGGCAACGAAGCTCCTTACTCACCTAATTTAGCTCTTACAATTAAATATGAGCACACATTTAATTTAGGCTCTATGGGTCAATTAATTCCATCTATTAATTATCATTGGCAGGCAGAAGATTATCTTACAATCTGGAATGCCGACAAGCATATTAATGATGCTGGCGGTTATGGTACTTATGGTTGTACAAATTTTGGAGCAGCTGATGGATGCGCATATGGCTTCATTGATCTTCCGGGATACTTCACCGATAGCACTGATATCTTTGGTGACCAAAGAAACAGCTGGTCCATGGTTGATTTAATAGTTACATACAAGCCTTCTGGTGATGCGTCTTGGTATGCTCAAGCTTTCGCATATAACCTAACCGATGAGGTTATTTCATATTGGAGAGCAGTTGAAGCAGGCGTTCCTAGTGGAGCTTTCTCAGCACCAACTCAGTATGGTGTCAGAGTAGGTTATTACTGGTAAAAACTACCAGAAAATTTAAAGAGGGCGTAAGCCCTCTTTTTTTTGCTAAAATTACGCCATGAGATTCTTTTCTATTTTTTTACTTTCCTTAACCCTTTCTACTTGCTCTCAATCAGATCTACAGGAAGTCACCTACCAAACTGAGAGAGTTGAATATATTTCTAAAAATATATTAGGTTTTGAAAACTTGTTTGGTGAGGGCTTGAAGTCACAAGAGGATAAGGAAGTATTTGGAATTCTGCATTTCCCCGAAAACTATGATTTAGCAAAAAAATATCCGGCTATTGTTGCATCTCATGGTTCCTCAAACTGGAGAGCTCATCATTTAAAGTATCTCGAGCAAATGCGGCAAGCTGGTTTTATTGTTTTTGCTATGCATCCTTTTGATTCAAGAGGGGTGAATAGCACAGTTGGGAATCAAATAAATGTTACGAGCGAAACTGTGATCTATGACATGGCAATGAGCCTTAATTTATTGTGGGATGACCCTAGAATCGATAATCAAAAAATTTATGCAGCTGGCTGGAGCCTAGGCGGAACTGCAACATTGTTTAATAGTTGGCTGCCTCTTCAAAATTCTTTAAATAAAAGCGGCGCATCGTATTCAGGCTATCTTATGTGGTATCCAGGCTGTTTAGCATTACCTGATTTAAATAAGTGGGATAAAGATTTGATGCAAATTTATATTGGCGAAGAAGATAACTGGACTCCGCCTCAACCCTGCATGGAATTAGTTTCAGACATTAATTCTCAAGGGGGAAGTGCATTTATTGAGATATATCCTAATTCTTTTCACTCATTCGATGGTCCGCAACCCCTCAGACTCATTCCAGATGCCTATAGCTGGGCCGATTGTAAGTTAAAGCTTAACGCTAAAACAAAAAAGGTATATGACCCCGAAAATACCGAGTTGGATTTTTCTAATCCAAGACTTAGGAGGGCTGCATATGAAAGTTGTGCAAAAAAAGGCGAGGTTATGGCCGGTGCTAGTCCTGAGTACAAGAATGCAGCTCACGAACACTTAGCCTCATTGCTGCCAAAATTAGACTAATTTGAAAATTCTTTCCAACCTCTGAAACCACCCTCAAGATTTTGGACATTTTTAAATCCAAGCTCTATTAATGTCTTTCCAGCAAGTGAACCTCTGCTTCCACCTCCACAATAAACAATTATAGGCGTGCTAGCATTAAAACTTTGATCATCACTGCTAGGAGAAAGCTTCATTTCAATTAAACCTCTTGGTATATTGATGGCATTAGGAATGCTTCCAGTTTCAGCGATCTCTGTTCCTTCCCTTACATCTATAACAATAAAACTATCAGGATCTTTAGCAAAGGATTCGCATGATATTTTAGGGACAATGGAATGGGCTTCAGCAATTAATTCTTTTAGTGTCATGTTTCTATTATCTTCGCAAATGAGAATTCCTGCAATTGGCATATTAATTGCATTAAATTATTAATAAAGCTTATATATTTGTTGCAATGTAAGCGCTGTAAACATATCATAGCTATTTAATGTTTACACTGTAAACATTATAAAAAATATGTATAAAAAATAATAATAATATCAAGGAAACTTATAATGAAAAAACTACTAATGGTTACATCTTTATTGCTTTTACCCTTTACGGCAAGTGCTCAAATGAATATTCAGGATGGTTATGCGATTCAAGGAAAAATCTTTGCTGTTAAAACTGCAAAAAAATACTCATCAGTCGAAGGTTGTACAAAGATTGCTCTTTCTAAAAACAAGGTAAAAGGATTTACATTTGAATCTAGTACTCAAAAATGTACTCTTTATAAGAAAATAAGAAACGTTGAAGCAAAAAAAGGCCATGTTTCTGGCACTAAGTAACTTATCTTTGTCTTAGTTAAAAAGGGAGCAATTGCTCCCTTTTTTAATAATTAATCTTGGATTTATGGGTTTTTTCTTGCATACTTCAATCACTATGTACAAAGTAAAAAAATTAACTGGGCTTCTCTCCCAGGCACCTATGCTAAATAAACTAGTTAGCACAGATTTTTTTGTCTCATATCCAGCTTTAATCAACAGAAGATCCAGATCTATCTAATAGCCCTTCAGCAATGTTGCGGCTTTATATATTAAGATGAAGAACTTTATTACAACTCAAAATTGGTCCCGATCAGAACTTCAGGCCATAATTGATTTTGCTATTGAGCTTAAAAGCAATCCTTTTCAACCCATATTAAAAAATAAATCAATTGCGATGTTATTTTTCAACCCATCTCTTCGAACAAAAACTAGTTTTGAAGTAGGCATAAGTGAGCTTTCTGGAACTGCGGTCATCCTTCAGCCTGGAAAGGATGCGTGGCCCATTGAATTTCAAGAAAACATTGTGATGGATGGAGATTCAGAAGAGCATGTAAAAGAAGTTGCGCAAGTTCTATCCTCATATTGCGATTGCATCGCAATTAGAGCGTTTCCTAAGTTTCATGATTGGGATTTTGATAAAACGGATTCAGTTATCAACAGCTTCGCAAAATACTCCTCTGTGCCGGTCGTGAATATGGAGACAATCGAGCATCCATGTCAAGAACTTGCTCATATCTTAACTTTGCAAGAACATTACGGAGATCTTCAAGGTAAAAATTATTTGCTGACTTGGACCTATCATCCTAAGCCATTAAATACAGCCGTTGCTAATTCAAGTCTTTTAATTGCAAGTAAGTTTGGCATGAATGTTAAATTGTTATGTCCTTCTGAGGACTATCACTTGGATGATAGATATCTTAAAGCTGCTCAAGATAACTGCGACTCCGAAGGAACCTCATTTGAGGTGTCATATGATATAGAAAGCGCTTATTCAAATACAGAAATTGTCTATGCAAAAAGTTGGGGCAGTCTTCAGCACTATGGAAAACCAGATGATCAGATGGCTAGCAACAACAAATATAAACATTTTATTGTTGATGAATCAAAAATGAGCCTCACCGATAATGCTGTTTTTAGTCATTGCCTCCCTTTACGAAGGAATGTCAAAGCAACCGATGCAGTTATGGATGCTGATTACTGCATAGCAGTTAAAGAGGCGGCAAATAGAAAGCATGTTCAAAAATCTATGCTTAGTAAAATTTTATAGGAAGTAATCATGAATAAAAAAGTTGTATTAGCATTTTCAGGGGGTCTTGATACCAGTTTTTGCATCCCATATTTAATTGACCAAGGTTATGAAGTTCATACTTTGTTTGTGAATACTGGCGGCATTTCAACAAAAGAAGAACTGGCAATCACAAAAAGAGCTAATGAGCTAGGTGCAAAAAAACATATTAATATTAATGTTGAAAAAAGCCTATGGTCTGAGATTCTTATTCCTTTAGTACAGTCTGGCGCACTCTATCAAAACAAATATCCTGCGTTATGTTCTGATAGATATTTAATCGTTAAAGAATCAATTAAATTATGTAAAAAATTAAAAACTAAAGATATTGCTCATGGTTGCACAGGCATGGGAAATGATCAGATTAGGTTTGATCTGTCTATAAGAGCGCACGGAAATTACAACATCATTACCCCAATTAGAGAAATTCAAAATATTACAAAGAATGTTAGAGGTTATGAAGAGGATTATTTACAAGAAAAGGGCTTCAAGGTTTCTTCATTGCATAAAAAATATAGTATTAATGAAAATCTTATGGGAGCGACAATATCGGGCAGTGAGATTGATGAATGGAAAGAACCATCAAGTGAAAGTTTTGTGCTTTGTAAATTGCCTCATCAATATCCTAAGAAATCAAAAACTCTAACTTTAAAGTTCCTGAGAGGAAAAGTCGTTTCTATAAACAACAAGAAAATGCAAGGGGCTGACTTTCTCAGAACTTTAAATGTTCTTGGAGGCTCTTATGGCATTGGTCGCTCGGTTTTTTCAAGTGATACGATTATTGGCTTGAAAGGAAGGTTTGTTTTTGAGGCTCCTGGTATTGAAATTTTAATGTCAGCTCATAGGGCTTTAGAGGAAACTGTTTTGACTGACAAACAAAATGCTGTAAAAACACAAGTTGGCCAAGAATGGGTAAATCTAGTCTACAGAGGTTTTTATTTTGAGCCTTTAAGAGAAAATCTTGAAGCATTTTTGCTGGATTCTCAAAAAACTGTTTCTGGGGAAGTCATTCTTAAACTTACACCCGGGCGTGTTGATGCAGTTGCTGTTAAATCAAAAAATATTCTTAAGAGTCCGGAGGGTTCATATGCTCAATCTGCAACATGGTCAGAGGCGGAGTCAAAAGGCTTTATTAAGCTGATTGGTCAAAGTACATCTACCTGGTCTTCCATCCACAAGAAAAAATGAACGCAGATCTAGAGCTAACTTTAAAACACCTCAAAGCTCTAGTTGCATGTGACACATCAAACCCGCCTAGAAATATAGAACAATCAGGACTTATTAGCTACTTATGTTCATTAGACTTCATTGATCCTCAGGTATCAGATTTAGGGGAGGGATCTTTTAATATATTTCTCGCTAAGGGCTCACCTAAATATTTAGTTAATGTTCATTTAGATACTGTACCGCCTGGAGACGCATGGGAGTCTGACCCTTACGATTTAATTATTGAAGATGGAAGGGCTATTGGGCTTGGTGCGTGTGATATTAAAGGAGCCGCAGCCTGTTTATTAACATTATTAGAGAGTGGGATTGATGATTATGCAATATTGTTTTCGACCGATGAAGAAGCTGGCCAAAGCACCTGCATTAAGGAATATATAAAGACAAAACCAAACTTTGAAGCTGTAATAGTTGCTGAGCCTACTCAAAATAAAGCAGTAACCTGTCACAGAGGTATTTTGACCGGCACTCAAGAATTTTTTGGTTTAGCCGGTCATAGCTCAGAACATAGAGCTTTGGCTGATAATGCAATTCATAAACTAACTCGATGGTCTAATGCTGCTTTGAAAATTGCTGAATCATACAATGAAAAATCATTTAAGGATCTTAAAGGTATCGCATTTAATTTAGGTTTAATTGAAGGTGGAATTAAACCAAATATTATTGCTGATCATGCCAAAGTTAAATTTGGTATGAGACCTCTGCCTGGACAATCTTTTGATGAGCTATTGCAAGTCTTTAACACAGAAACAATTGAGGGTAATTCAAAATTTACACCTGGATTTATTGCTCCCGCACTGCCTGCCTCAGGAAGTATTCAAGATTTAGAATTGCTGGCTGATGAGTTAAATATTAATTTATCCGCGCCGGTAAATTTTTGGACAGAGGCCTCATTATTTAGTGAAGCAGGCTATCGCTCTATTGTTTATGGGCCAGGAGATATTGCTGACGCCCACCAGCCAAATGAGTCCGTAGAACTTAGTGAATTAAATCAGGCCTTGATTGATTTTAAAAAAATTATCCAATGAGCAATTCGTCAAATCAGTTTATAAAAAATACCATTTTAAGACTTCTTGGTGCTATTGGTTCTGAGAAAGAAATAAATAAGTATATTGAAAAATTTTCCTCTCCTGAGCAACGCTTTGCTGTTATAAAAGTAGGCGGATCTGTAATTGAAAATGATTTAGACAATCTCATTTCATCTCTTGTATTTTTAAATCAAGTTGGTCTAAAGCCTGTGATCCTTCATGGCGCAGGCCCTATGCTTTCTGCGGCTCTTGAGAAGAAGAAAATTGATTTTTCATTTATTAATGGTCAGAGAGTTACCTCTTTAGAGGTTAGAGATGTCGCTCAAGCGGTCTTTAAGGAAACTAATACTAAAATTGTGGCAGCTCTAGAGGCTCAAGGAGCACCTGCAAAGAGCCTAATATCAGATATATTTCAATGCTCAATAGAAAATCCAGAGTTAGGATATGTTGGTTCAATTCAATCAGTAAATGTTCAGCTTGTAAATCAAGTCTTAGAATCAGATTCCATCCCAGTCATTGCGCCTATTGGATTTCAAGATAGTGAAATGTTAAATATCAATGCTGATGTTGCAACTGTAGAATTAGTTAAAGCTATCAATCCCTATAAAGCTATTTTCTTGTCAGAGACTGGTGGTATTTTTAATAAAACTGGAGAGTTAATACCCAACATCAATCTAGCTCTTGAGTATGAGGAGCTAATGCAAGAAGAGTGGCTTCATTCCGGGATGAAATTAAAACTTGAGCAAATTAAATCTCTATTAGACCATCTACCGAAATCAGCTTCTGTTTCAATCACAGAACCAATTAATCTGCCAAAAGAATTATTTACAGATTCTGGATCAGGAACATTAATTAAGCATGGATATAATGTTTCCCAATATCAGCTTCCGGATGCTGAAATCCAGAAAAACTTTAAAACAATTATTGAGTCTTCATTCAGCGGAAATCTGATTGATAGTTTTTTTGCTAATCCTCAAAATTTAGATATTTTTATGACCTCATGTAAGCGAGCCACCATAGCAATTTCGCATGAGTTCAGTATTCCATATATGGATAAGTTCGGAGTTATTCCTGAGGCAAAGGGGGAGGGGTTAGGCGCGGGTATTTGGCATGAGATGCGCAAAGTTTACCCTCAGGTATTTTGGAGATCACGCCCAAATAATCCTATAAACAAGTTTTACACATCTATATGTGAGGGGTGCCAAAAACAAGACGAGTGGCATATTTTTTGGATTGGTATATCAGATTATGGCTCTTTAAAAGATTGCATTGAATATGCCATCAGTAAACCAAAAAGCGTGATTTAAATGGATGCAAAAAATATAGGTTTATTGGGTGGGCGAGGCTACGTAGGTCAAGAGATATTAGATCTTATTAGTAATCATGAGTATTTAAATATCAGCTCAATTTTTTCATTTTCTAAAGCAGGCCAGCAGGTTGATCCCAATACTCAAGGAGGCTTAATTTATCAAGATTTAAGCCTAGATAAAATTATTCTGTCTGATGAAGACGCATTTATCTTAGCCCTGCCAAACAACCAATCTCAAGATTATATTGACTTAATATCTCAACATAACCCCAAAGCTATTATTGTCGATCTAAGCTCAGATAATCGCTTTAATGAAAAATGGCAGTATAGAGTTCCTGAGTTATCTGAAAAGGTCAAATCTAAGAACATCAGCAACCCAGGATGTTATGCATCAGCAATGCAATTTATGCTTGCTCCTCTTCAGGAACTCTTAGTTGGTCCAGTGAATTTGTATGGCATATCTGGATATAGTGGCGCAGGAGCAACTCCAAATAGCAGAAATGATAAGGAAACTCTTAAAGACAGCGTAATTCCTTATTCACTCGTTGCTCACCTTCACGAGAAAGAGGTAAAAGCACACAGTTATCCTGAAGTGTTGTTTACTTCTCATGTAGGTAATTTTTTTAGAGGAATAATGATGACTGGAAATTTTATTCTTTCCAGCCCAATGTTACCTAACGAAATTTATAACTTGTTTGTTGAGTACTACAACTCACAGGAGCTAATTTGCATTCAGACAGAACTCCCAAACCTTCAAGATGTGCAAAATACCTCTAATGTAATCATAGGTGGATTTGCAGTTGATCAAGGAATTAATAGGCTGACTTTTTGTTGCGTGCTTGATAATCTTCTTAAAGGCGCGGCAACTCAAACCATTCAAAATCTAAATTCTGCTTTTGGATGGGAAGATAACTTGGGAATAATTTAATATGAAAATTTGGAATCAAAGCTCAAAAGATAATGACTCTGCAATAGATTATTTTTTATCTAGCGAGGATATAGTTTTAGATCAAGAACTATTTTTATATGACATTCAGGCATCCATTGCTCATGCTCATGAGCTGCAAGCGGTTAATATTTTAACTAAATCAGAAACCAAAAAAATTATTGCCTCTTTAAAAAGGCTTGCAAAGTTATTTCAAACAAAAAAATTCAAGCTAACCTCTAAATATGAAGATTGTCATTCCGCAATAGAGCAATACCTTACAAAAGAGCTTGGTTCAGTTGGGAAGAAAATTCATACTGGTCGAAGCCGAAATGACCAGGTCATGGTGGCCATGCGCTTATATGTAAGGGCAAAATTAGATGATATTCAATCAATTAATCTAAAAATAGCTCAATCATTTCTCGATAAAGCAGAAAAGCATTCGTCTGATCTCATGCCAGGCTATACACATTTACAAAGGGCCATGCCTTCTAGCTGGGGTTTGTGGTTTGGAGCTTTTGCTGAATCTTTTCTTGATAATATTGACTTACTAAATAATGCGCAGTCTTGGATGAATATCAATCCACTGGGCACTGCAGCTGGATATGGAGTAAATCTTCCTATTAAGAGAGATATCTCAACAAAAGAATTGGGCTTTAAAAGGAAGCAACTTAATAGCTTATATGTCCAAAATAGCAGAGGAAAGTTTGAACTAGAGCTAATTGGTGCATTAAAGCAGCCCATGCTAGATGTCAGAAAATTTTCATGGGACATGAGCATGTTTTTAACTCAGGAATTTAATTTATTAACAATTCCGTCAAAATATCTAACCGGCTCATCTATTATGCCTAATAAATCTAACCCAGATGTTATAGAGATAATGAGGGCTAATTATTCTGTGATAGCGGGGCACTATTCTGAATTAGAAAATTTAATTTCTTTGCCAAGTGGTTATCATCGAGATTTACAGCTCACAAAAAGGTCTCTTATTCATTCATTTCACTGTGTGTTAAAGACGTTAGAGCTAGTTCCTAATTTAATCAAATCTATTAAAGTTGATGTCAAGCGATCAGCTGAGTTCATTGATCAGGACATGATGATGACGGACCGCGCATATGACTTAGTTCAATCTGGCATGCCGTTTAGAGAAGCGTATATCAATGTAAAGTCCAATAAAGATTCAGCATCAACATCTAAAACTTCCTCGAGGAAAAATTCTTCTCATGGCTCACCCTATAATTTAGATTTAAAAGTTCTTAAATCCAGATTGAAAAAGTTAATTTAAAATTCACTTTTGCTTTTCATTTTTCTTTATGACAATATTAAATAAGAATGAACAAAGCTATCAGAATTCAAAAATCTGAAGCAGCTAGAGAAAGACGGCATCGAAGACGTGATTTGGCTGAAAGGAAGCTACTTAATGAGTATGCTCGTCTTCGTAAGCTAAGAAGAAAAAAATAGTTTTAGCTGCTTTTTTAATTTTTAACAATTCAGTTGCACGGATCCCTTTAATTTAAAAAATGCTTCTTGCATCATTTGGATCTAAAGTTTTTAATACATCTATGAATCAAACCCATGCATATTTAGAGAGATGGCATCAGGGCCTCAAGTCTCAAGAACAAGATTTTCTAGATGAAATTCTTGATGACTCATGCGTCTTTACGTCACCCATAGTTTTTAAACCCATCGAAGGTAAGGAAATGTCAAAACTCTATCTAATGGGTGCTGGCCAAACCTTTGATATGGATAGATTTCAGTATGTCAGGGAACTAGTTGATGGCTTGGATTGTGTACTTGAATTTGAAACTTATATCGGAGATATTTCGATTAATGGAGTCGATATCATTAAGTGGAATGAAAAAGGAAAAATTATGGATTTCAAAGTAATGATTAGGCCACTTCAAGCCATTCACGCATTGCAAGCAAAAATGTCTGAAGCTTTAGAAAGCTTGAACAAATAATTTAGTTTATAAAAAAAGGAGCCTTTCAGCTCCTTTTATAAGTTTCATAATTAAATCTTAAAAAGAGTAATTTACAGTTAATCCATAGGTTGCATAATTATTTGGGTAGCCAAAAAATGTAGTGCTTGAGAGGTCAACTACAGCAGGGAAAACTGTTGTAATAAATTCATCATCATTAATATTTTTACCCCATACACTAATTGATAAATTATCTTTCTGCATTCCCGCTGAAAAATTCAGAGTGTCCTGCTCTCTAAACCCATTACCTTTGGACTCCAATAATGCTTGTGCCTCCGGATTTTCTGTTAACACTGCTTTACTAGAATAAAGGTGAGAAAGCCTGACGTAACCATCCCAACCATTTCTATCCCAATTCCAAGTTACACTGGAAGAAAGAGTATCATCGGGAATATTTGATGGCGTGGTACCAGATAAATCTCCAAATGCTGAGCCTGTAAAAGAATCGTATATGGGATCAATGAAAGTTCCACCTATCGCAATATCAATATTTTCTGTTGGGGACAACAGTAAATCAAATTCATAACCATCCACAGATTGTGTACCAGCATTTGCAAGTACAAAACCTGTTCCAACGAATGTATTAGACTGGAAGCCTTTGATTTCTTGATCAAAAACAGCAATATTAAGGTAACCAGAGGGCAAATAGATTTTTGCACCAAGCTCCATTACTTCTGCTTCTTCCGGTCCAGCATATCTTCTTCCAACGGTTGTATTAGGATGTACTGGAGTTCCTGCAGCAGCCAGGGCAGCGGTTTCAGCTGCATCAGGTCTTGAATCTCTTGAAATAATCCATGCTGACGATTTAAAACCAGTGGAAATTCCACCATAGATTGTTGCTGCATCATTAATTGCATATGACAATTTAAACGTGTAATCAACATTATCATCATTAGTTTTGCCGTCTTGAGCTGCATTTGGAAAGTCTACGAATTTAGGCAACACTTGAAGAGGTTTGAATGCTAAAAAAGGATTAAAGTCTGGATTATTAGCTAAAACTGATGCTTGTTCTGGAGGGAAACCAGCACCTATAAGTGCACCTGTTCCAATTGCAACAAAATCTAAAGCAGACAGAACACCTGTATTTATTTGATTATAGGATACTGTTTTCTCATCTTCGATGTAACTAACACCTACCAATGCATTTAAACGCTCAGTAAGGTTGTAATCTAGTTGCATAAATAAAGATGTGGTCTCATTGTCTTGAGATGCAGTTTCTGTATTACCCTGTCCCTCACCATATATTGATCCGCTTGGAAGGCCTAAGAGCGCTTCTAACCCAGCAAAGGTGCCAGGAGCAAGAAATGCTTCAATATAATTTCTCCACAATGGTCCATAGTATATAGATTCATTAAAAGCCATATCTTCTTGATAGTAGTAACCTCCAATCAACCAATTAAGCTTTTCATTATCATTTGAATACAGTCTAAATTCTTGTGAAATAGCATCTCTATCATTGCTTATAGGGCTTGGATTTACCAAAGCTCCACCGTCAAAATCAACATCTTGAACACTGTAGCTATAGGTATTTCTGAAGGCAGAGATACTTTCTAATGTCATGCCATCAAAGTTTTTTGTAATATGCATGGACAAGCCAGAGTTGTCACCCTTAGTTTCAGGATCAAAGTCATAAAAAACTTTCTGAGTGAATACATTATTAGGAATTATGCTTCCGCCCATTAGCGATTGAATCTGGTTTCCAACACCATAAGCAGTACTTCCCACTGCACAACAAAATTCATCATATTCGTCATAGTCAGCCGTAACTCTTACAGATAAATCATCAGACGGTTGAAAGAGCAACTCACCTCTAAACCCAAACCTATCTCTATTATTCATATCATTACCAGTTGTCACATTATCTGTATGACCATCTGATTGATGAACATTTGCACTTAAACTATATGCAGTGGTTTCATTTAATGGACCAGTGATATAACTATTTACTTTTTTAGTATTAAAATTTCCTAAAGTAGAGGAGACATAACCAGATCTTTCAAACGATGGCTTTTTGGTAACAATGTTAATGACGCCAGCAGAGGCATTTTTTCCGAATAATGTACTTTGTGGCCCTCGAAGAACTTCAATTCTCTCCAGCACTGGTAAATCAGAAATTTGTGATTGCATACTTGAGCGATATACACCATCAATAAACAATGCTACAGAAGGTTCAACTCCTGGATTATTTGAACCATTACCAAAACCTCTTATAAAAAAAGTTGCATTTGTAGATGATTGGTATTGTCTAGTTTCTAAGGAGGGAACCACTGCTTTAAGATCAAACATATCGGTAATTCCAGCCTTTTCAATTGTATCAGAAGTAACTACAGATACAGCAACAGGTACTTCTTGCAATGTTTTCTCAGTCTTAGTGGCTGTCACTATGACTTCTTCAACATTTTGCGCATGAATGAACGTACTTTGTGAAAGCATCAACGCACATAACCCAAATAGAAAATTCTTCTTCATAATCCCCTCGATTAATTATATTTAATGAGCGTATTTTATAGAACTAACTAACAATTTCAATGAATCTGCCAATTATCAAAAGGTACACTTTCTCTTAAATAACTTTATGAATGATGAAGAAGATAAATCTGTTTTGTTAAGCTATAAAATGTAAAATACTTTATAACTTTTTTTCAAACATAATTTACAAAAATGAACCATATCAGCAAATACCTTTCACTTCTTTTTATACTATCAAGTTGCGCTTCAAACCCAGAGATAGCCTCTGAGTTAAATGAATTAGAATCAGATGAGGAAAAAATTTGCAGGTCTGAAAAAGTGATGGGGAGTAAGATCCCTCAAACAACTTGCTACACAAAAGAGGAGCTTGAAAGGCTAGAAGAAAAAAGTAAAAAGATTCTTGAAAAGGAGCAGCGCACGAGACAACAGATGAAAACAATGGGTGGCGTTAAACCAGAATAATTAAACAACATTAAACAAATATATTTGTCTTGAATGCATATTCCCTAAGATGTATATTAACCAACTCAAAAGCGGGAATAGCTCAGTTGGTAGAGCGCAACCTTGCCAAGGTTGAGGTCGCCAGTTCGAACCTGGTTTCCCGCTCCAGTTTCTTAATTAACTCTTATTCAGAAAGAACTTGCCTAGAAGCTACTATGATCTCTTTAATTTTATTGTTTTCAATCCGAACATCAAATGATTCTCTTGCAACCACCTCTTTGCCATCAATGGTATCGGTTACCTTATAAGAAGAGGTTACCCAATGATGAATAGAGCCATCTGTTTGAGGCACATCATTTGCCATGGCATAGACGAATTCCCATACAGGATTAGAAGTTTCAAACCAGTTCTTAAGAAAGGCAGCATGCTCTGCAGAACCATTCACAATAACCCCATTAGGCGCTTTGCCTACAAGGTCTTCAGCATTAGTTTTATCAATTGCCTCAAGATCGCGTTGATTGTGTGCTTCCACATAATCAACCCAGATTTTTACGAGAGATGGATCCCCAGCAACAATGTCTAACTTTGTTCCATCATCTGAGATCTCATAACCAATGACAGCACCTTTTTTCATATGGCCTGATTCGTGATGACCAGCAAATGTAATTTGAGTTATCAATAACAAGCCAATTATTGAAAATAATTTATTCATACCATCTCCTTAAATATATAAATTTATATTTTAAAACTAATATTTAATAACCTTATCATAGTTATTTTATTGTTTGGTCTCAGTTTTATACCTCTCAAACCACGCAAGAATATGATCAACTTTTGTAATCAGCCTAGAGGGTCTGCTCGCAATTCCGTGTGAAGTATCTGGAAGTCGAATCATTGCGCTATCTACTCCTCGTAATCTAAGAGCCTGGTAAAATTGTTCGGTTTCTGAAATAGGCGTTCTTCTATCATCTTCACCTGTAAGCAGCATCGTGGGCGTCGTGACATTTCCCATTAAGGATAATGGTGATCTTTTCCAGTAATGTTCAAGATGTTCCCATGGCGGGCCTGGAAATTGGTGATATATTTGACCAACCATAGAATCAGCAGTTAGCGGTTTACTTAACCAATTTATTACAGGTTTTGCAGCTACAGCAGCATTAAATCGATCTGTCAGACCAACAGCATAAGCAGTTGCAATGCCGCCAGCACTTCCACCGGCAACAAAGAGATTGGTATCATCAACAAAGCCAAGCTCTATTAGTGAATCAATGCCTGACATATGGTCTGCAAAATCTTCTTTGCTTGAATACTTGTACTGCAAAAGTAAAGCAAAGTCCTCTCCATAAGATAGACTTCCACGATAGTTGTTATAAAAAACAACATATCCTGCTGCAGCCATGATTTGTAGTTCGGCTGAGAAATATGGTCCATAAGCTAGATGTGGGCCACCATGAATTTCAAGAATTAATGGATATTTTTTTGTCGGATCAAAATCAGGAGGGGTGATGTACCAGCCTTGAATTTCCTGCCCATCAAAGGATGACTGATATTTAATTTCATTTACAGCGCCTAGTTTTCGATGGCTTAAAAGATCATCATTTAAAGCAGTCAAAATTTCCACTTGATCGCCATTAATTACACCAATATTTGCAGGCCTTTCAGATGTTCCATGGGTGAAAGCCAAAGTATTATTAGCAATGTGGAAACCACCTGAAAGATAGGGTCTTCCGAGCGTTGTCCCACCAAGCCCCTCAGCTACATGACTTAGCTTACCTTTAAGAGTTGTCTCGCCAATTTTTCTAATTCCTTGTTCATCATAGGCGTAGTAAAGAGATTCGCTATCGCTAGACCAAAAAATATTGCTTGCGTCACCATCTAGATCATTAGTCAGCATACGAATGTTTGTTCCATCTAGGTTCATGATCGCAATTCTGTCAGGTGAATAGGCCAGTGGTCGACGTTCTTCTTTACTAAAAGCAATTAACTTGCCATTGGGTGATATAACCGGTGAACGTTCAGCACCAGGTTGATTTGTTACTTGCTTAATTTCTTTGGATATTATGCTAACTGAATAAATATCAGCTTCATCACTTACAAGCTCCCAATCATCTGAACGATAAGCAGAAAAGAAAATCCGATCACTATTAGAAGACCACGCAAGTGATCCATAATGATTGAAATTACCTTCCGTAAGTTGGCGTGCTGTACCTCCATCAGCAGGAACAATAAATACATGCCGGTATGAAGGTTCTACTATTCCTTGGCCATCATATTGATATTGGGTTGTTGTTACAGTTATTGGTCCTTTTGCCCAAGTAGCACCTTCGGGTTTTGTTCGAGTCTCAGCAATAGCCTCAGATGGTGCTTTAACATTCATGGTAAAAGCAAGCCACTTCCCGTCTGGAGACCAAGACAGATTTGAGGGCGAGGCTTGTAATTGTGAAATAAGAGCAGTTTCCCCATTATCTAACCATCTCACATGAATTTGTTGCGACCCAGTATCATTAGAAACAAATGCGAGCTTTTCTCCATTTGGAGACCAGCGAGGCGATCTTATACTTTTTAAGCCAGAATAAAGAGGCCTATGATTAGTTCCATCTACTGAAATCTGCCATAAGTTAGATCGCTCACGATCTTTCATAATGTCATTTGATTTTCGGACATAGGCAATGGTTTTTCCATCGGGTGAGACACGAGGATCAGAAGCCCATTCCAAGTTAAACACGTCCATTGCATCAAATGGCGCCAGGTTTTCTTCTGCCTGCACAAGAGGGGCTATCATTGCAATTAAAATGAATGTTAGCCAAGGTTTTTGTATTAAACAGAGTAAGTTGATTAAATTAGTTTTATCTTTCATTGATCTAGCATAATTGATAAAAATTACGGCGAAAAGCAATAAGTTTATTTATAATGCAGATACCTTTATGAAGGCTAATTTAATGAATAGATCGCTTTTAGTATTTTATTTTATTTTTTCAATTTCAGTTTCAGCTGAGTCCTCAAAGGTTATATGTGAACTCAATGGTGAATATTCTATTACCTTCAAAGATCTTAAAAAAACCTACCTTTCAGAGGGCATTGAATTTTTTAAAAACCTTGCCAGGCAAACTCAACAATCTCTATTTCTATTGGATAGAGCTAAAACTAGTTTTGCTGAAAGTGACTGGTCTCGGGATAAGGTTTACATAGTTCAGTATTGGGATCTTGATACTGATAATGAAACTTTGCAGTCATTAAAATATTCCATTGAGCCCTCACCGATATGGATTTATCCAGATGCAGCTTCACGCATTGAACTCTCATCAGAGGGACCAGCAGTAACTCATTTTATAGATAATGGAGATCAACATCCTTTGTTTGAGGATTTGTTAGTCGATTTTTATCAAGTAAAAAATTCAATCAATTGGTTTACCGGTAAGGGTAAACTTAAAGTTGATATTTGGCTCAAACATAAAGATGGCGCTAGAGGCAAAAGTCCAAAAGTTGCTATTATTGCCCAAGGTAAATGCGAGCCCCAAAAGAAAAAGTTTTGATAGTTTTAACCGGTTTGAAATGATGGTGATTGGGAAGTCGCTTTAGTTTGGGTTATTTTCTAGCATCAAATATTTCCATACCCCTTGAATAGGTGGCAACTACATTAATATTCAAAAGGTTTGATGAGTCAACTCCTAAAGGATCTTCAGATAGGACAACGAAATCAGCTTGTTTGCCAACCTCAATGGTGCCCTTAATGTCTTCTTCAAAGTGCTGATAGGCTGCATCTATAGTCATTGCTTCAAGTGCAGCATATGTGGATATTTTTTGCTCTTCGCCAAGCACTTTTCCAGATCTGGTTTTTCGATTCGTTGTGGACCATAGCAATCTGATCATATCCGGGGGGACAACGGGAGCATCATTGTGGACAGTGAAAGGCATGTTTCTATCAAGTGAAGATTTTGTAGGACTTATGCGCATTGCTCGTTCTGCTCCAAAGACAGAATCTCTGTGCCAGTCTCCCCAATAAAACGTATGTGTTGAAAAATATGAAGGAATAATTTTAAGTTCCTTCATTTGATCAAGCTGGTCTTCTCTAACAGTCTGGGCATGAATCATGATGGTTCTATGATCTGAGTTAATGTCTGCTTGTTTAACAGCTTCAATTAACATATCAGCAGCTGCATCTCCATTAGCGTGAGCCATGATAGGTATTTTTAAGTCAGCGTATTCATTAACCCATTTAGATACTTCTGATTGAGGTATTAACGGATAACCTTTATAGGAATCTGATTCACTATGAGGCGGTTTGTAATAGGGCTCTGTTAAGTATGCAGTTTTTCCTTGCGGCGAACCATCTAAAATTAGTTTAATGCCACCAATTTTAAGTCGTCCGTTATAGCTACCAAAACTAAGAGTATCTATGTCTTTGAGCAATCCATTTTGGCCAATGGGATAACTGATGATGTCTAAATTTATTTTTCCCTGCGCATCAGCAGCTTGCATCAAACCAATAGTTTCTTTGCTAGAGGCTCCATCTTGGGCAGTTGTAATACCATTTTTTGCATAGATTTCCATAGCACTTTTTACGCTTCCTATTGGATCTTTGTATGCACTCATTGCTAATTGCTGTAATGGGTAGGCCGCAGTCTCTTCAAAGACTCCATTAGGTTCTGAAGAATTTTGATATCTTCTGATTTTTCCGCCAGGTGGATCTTTTGTCTCAGTATTGATATTTGCAAGTGATAAGGCTAATGAATTAGCCGCGCCAAGATGTGCTGATACATGAATGAGATATATTGGATGCTCAGTACTAACTGCATCCAAGTCCTCTTTTGTTGGATGGCGTTGTTCTGATAATAGCGAGTCATCATAGCCTAGTCCCATCACCCATTCACCAGGCTGAAGATTAGACTCCTCAATAAATTTTCTAAGTTCAGCCTGAAGCTCTTTGATAGTATTGATATCTCCAACTGGAGGAGAAGCCAGATTAGCAACCTGTGTGGCAAATGCTAAATATGAAGCATGACCATGCGCATCAATAAAACCAGGAAGTATTGCCTGATCACCAAAATCTATATGTTTACCTTGAATGTTTTTTGCATTTTTATGAGATCCTACCCAGATAATTTTTTCATTTTTGATGGCTATCGATAGAGGCTGAGCTTTCTTATCACCTGTCATTAATATGACCTTATCTGAGCTGATAATTAAATCCGCTCGATTAATTTCTTGCTCTATGGAGCATGAACTAATCAGCAGTAAAAAAAATAAATGTCGCATATAAATGTAAATAATGATCCAACTATCATTGTATTACTAAATATAAATTTTGTTATTGCTTGGCAAGTTTTTTGATACTTTCATACCTTATCCCCAAACAAATATATTAATTATTATATTGCATTCATAAGATTTATTATGTTTACTAAGTAATATACAAAAAATTTATATCTTTTTTTGTATTAATACTTACTTAATAGGGGGAGTTAAGTTATGAAAATTACCACGTTTTCTCATTGTCTAAAATTTACTGCAATTGCTTGTATTTTTTTTATTTTAATTAATCCAGCTTTTGCTCAAGATGAGGCAGTGAATTCAATCGAAGAGGTGATTGTGACCTCTCAGAGAGTAGAAGAGAGCCTGCAAGATGTGCCGATTGCTGTTACCGCATTAACAGCTGACATGCTGGAGGATCAACAAATACAATCTGGTTCTGATCTACAGCTAGTTACGCCCAGCTTAAACTTTCAAGGAAGTGATGCTGGAGGGGGAGCATTTAATATTCGAGGTATTACTAATCTTGCTGTGTCTGCTACTGCTGAATCTGGAGTAGAAATTCATATGAATGATTTGCCACTTGGCTCTACAACAATGCAAGACGGAGAATTTTTGGACATGGAACGCATCGAGGTTCTAAGGGGTCCTCAAGGAACTCTTTATGGGAAAAACTCTGTAGGGGGAGCCATCAATCTCATTACAGCAAGGCCAAAATTTAATGAGCTTACACAAAAAGTTTCAGTAGATTTGGGTGATTATAATTTAGAAAAACTCAGATACACGGTAAATTATCCACTGAGCGAAACCATGGCTGCAAGATTTGCACTCATGTCTGTTGAGCGCGATGGCGATATTAAAAATATCTACTCAAAAGCACCTACATCACATATTAATAATAGAGACTCTTCTGCATTTAGATTTTCTCTAGCTTGGCAGATAAGTGATAGCACAGATATTTTGCTTGTTCACGATCATTACGAAGAGGATTCTACTCGTCATTATGTGAACAACAGATATTGTAAGCGAGATCCATCTGTTGCAGTAGGTTGCACGCCAGGAGGCCCTCAAGTGCACGAGCTGACCCACCCCATGGCTACTTATGTTGAAAATTTAGCAATTTTAACTGGAATATTAGACTACACACCGGTTACTGATATGTCAGGTGCACCCAAGGGTTTTTGGCAGTCAAATAATAGAGGAAATCCAAGATACATCATTGATCAAGATATTACCCAGCTTATCGTTAATCATTCCATAAATGATAGTTGGGACATGACTCTCTCTCATTCAAGAAAAGATAGGCTTTACGATCGAACAGGTGTCTATGAGTCTGAAGAATATGACAAGCTGAGATTTAAAGATAATCCGTATTTCCCTGGAGGCAATGTTCCAATGACAGGATATGGCCCAAATTGTAATCTTGATGACGGAACTTTGGGTTCATACGGTGGCTGTATTACTGATGTTATGAATTATCCAGATGGTTTTGATCGCCAGTATAATCCTGAAACAGAAAATGAAGTTACCGAGATAAGGCTGCAGTCTAGTCTGGACGGAAATTGGAATTATTTGTTAGGGGCCATTCACTCCAAATCATCTGGATTAAGTGTTTATGATATTGCTGCCAATGGATTAGATGCATTGGCATTGGTTCCGCCCACAGTCCTAACTGGCTTTCCTCAAGGTGCCGTGCAGTTATATGCTCCTTTGTATCGAACCTCCAGTATGTCTGCCACAAGAAGCTCAGCTATATTTGGTGAGATTTATTATCAAGCAAGTGATAGGTTGAAATATACCTTGGGCTTAAGAAGAACAGAAGATTACAAAGAGCAATATGGCCGTTCACCATTTTTAAGTGTTGTTGGTTTTGGAAGTGCTGGCAACGGGTTTACCGCTTTACCATTGCCTGGTAATGAAATACCTGCATTCGGCCAGTCCTGGTATGCTTCAGGAGCAGTTGGCGATCCAGAAACTGAGTACTCAAATAATACCGGTCGTTTTGTTGTTGATTATGTTTTAAATGATAATACTCTTGTTTATGGATCTATCTCCAAAGGCTTTAAAGGTGGAGGCTTTAACCCAGCGCTTGATCCAGCAAAGTATCCAGATACCCCACAGGTATTCCCCTCTACAGAATTAACAGCGTTTGAAATTGGTTTTAAGGCTGATTTTCCTGCACAAGGCATGAGATGGAATGCTGCTGCTTACCTATATGATGCTGAAGATTATCAAGTTACAAAAATTCAAAATAAAACTCGGGTTAACGAAGGCATTGATGTTGACATGATGGGTTTTGAGAGTGAGTTCATTTGGGTCCCTATTAACGCACCTCAATGGCAATTTAACATGGGCGTTGCATGGGAGGAATCAGAAATTGGCAGCGGTGAGATGGTCATGAATCCAGCGAATGCTGATCTCTGTTTAACAACAGGTTGTGGCAATTGGCATTTGATGAAAAATGCTGCGGATGGCGAGGTGTTTGTTGTCAGAAAAGATGTTGCCACTGTAATTTGGAATATGTGGCAGGGCGGTCTTTGGGGTCCAGCTCAAGCATTGATTGTTCCAGCAGAATTTCATGGGGACAGAGTTTCAGGCCAGCCAACCCCGGTAAGTTTTTTACCTACCGTTGCTCCAGGCCATTTGCCATCTCTGACAGCCTCCAGAGATCTGTATTCATCTGTTATGGTTAGTACAGCTTGTTCAATATTGGGATGCAATCCAGCTGATGCAATTAAAGATGGATTACTCTCAGATATAAGTGGGAATACACTTACGCATCCTGAACTATCTATGAATATAGGTATTCAGTACACAATGATCACCGAAAATTACAATGTGAATTTCAGATTAGATGCCTACAATCAAGATGAGCGTTACACAACTCTGTTTGACCTTGAGTGGGATAAAGTCCCTTCATGGACTGAATATAATGCTCTGATATCGATTACTCCATCGGTTGACGATCCTAAGTGGCGTGTTGATATTTACGGTCAAAATATTACTGATGAAAAAAATATCATGCACATTGGTGAGGCTACAGCACCTCTAGGATTTAATAAAAGTATATGGGCCAGAGAACAAGCCACCTACGGAGTTAGATGGACCTATAATTTTTAAGTGTTTACATTACTTTTTAAAAAAGCCTTGAATCTTCAAGGCTTTTTTTTGCACAATTGACACACAAAACTATGTATTTGTTACACATATCTTGCATACTAATGTTTCATGAATTTTTAATTTCGGAGAAAAAATGAAAAAATTATTTACTACCTGTATGGCACTGTTTTTGATGTCATTTCAATCTTTATCGGCTGATGGCTATATTGCATCTTATTCAATTAAGGTGTCTGATGTTCCTGCTTTTGCAAAATCGCTGGATGGTTTAATGACTTCTGAATTTGGCAAGAATTTTCCTGGAACTCTGACCTTAGGTCACTTTGCATTCAATGGTTATGATGATGCAACTCATGCAGTTGTCATTAGTTATGATTCTGAAGCTGATATGGCGAATGGAACACAAATGTTTTACACGCCAACATTTGGAGCTTTTTTGAATGAAGTTCAGGATATCTCAGAGCCAGTAGAGCAATCTTTAAATAGAAAACTTATCAGTGGCGGCAATAATAACCAAGCAGATAATAGCGTCTATACAACTTACTATATGTCTGTCAAAAATCCTAAGAAGTATGCAGCTGCATGGAAAAAACTCATTGATGCACAGGTTGAAGATGGGAATATATCTGGTTCATATGGTTTAAGAGCTCATACACATGGAAATAATAACTATTATTCCCATTATGCATATACAGGATCTACCAACATAGAGTCAGCAATTGAGGAGCAAAAAAATCTCATGCAAAGCAGTTCTTTTGCTACATTTTCTAAAAATGTTAAGCGTGAAGTAAAGAAAACAACAATGATGGTTGTAATGGCAACATACAACTATCCAACTTCATAAAGGTAAGAGCCATGCGAAATTTATTTTTAATTAGTTTATTGATTTCAAGCTTTTTTGTTCAATCACAAGAAGTGCCTGACCCTATCAGGGCCGAATATTTGATGTGCAATTTAAATGAAGGAAAAAGTTTTGATGACTTTATGAAATGGTCTAAATCTTGGAATAAGGTAATGGATGCCACTGATGATTCTGGATATGATGCTGCAGTAATGGTGCCTAGATATCGTTCTCCACTTAATGATTTTGATATGTTTTGGGTAGGACACACTGATACAGCAACAAATATGGGCAAAGCCTTAGATAATTGGTTTGGTGATGGCTTTAAAAAAGTAAGAGATTCAATACCAGTAAGCTGTGTACAAGCATTTAATGCTGTTCAATGGGTTTTAGAATCTAACTTTAGCTCAGAGGAGCTATCAAATGCTTATCCAGTATCCTATCGATACTGTAATCTAAAAGAAGGCAAAACTCTTGCAGATGCTTACGTTAACTTAAGCAATCAGATGAAAATTTCTCATGAAGCAGGCATTCGAAATAGTGCTCGCTTAATCAGACCTAGCAATGGAGCTCCAGCTCAACTTGCTGATTATGATTTTGTATTGTCCTATGGCTCACCTGACTGGGAGGAGTGGGGTAAAACAATTGATCACTATTGGTCAGATGTAAATAATACTGATGAGGATAAAGCGGTTAGAGAAACATATTCTTGCGAGAATTCAAGAATGTATTCTGGAACTATAATTAGATAAAAAAATAAGGAAAAATTATGAAAAAGTTATTACTTTTGCCTGTGTTGTTATCAATGATTGCGTCTGCTGAGATTTATGAGGATTTCACTCCCTCACAAGAACCAATGGAGCTCACAGTTGTTGCGGTGCAGCCAAACTATGTTGATACCTATCTTACCAACCTCAACAGAACCTGGGTTCGAGCTATGAATGTTCAAAAGAAGCTAGGCTATGTTGAAGATTTTAATGTTTGGACATCCTTAAGCGTTGCAGATACTCCAAATGTTTGGATCACGGTTCAATATAAAGATTTAGCATCAATGCAGCAGACTGCAGAAAAGAATAAGGCTGTTGAAGCTGAACTAGAAAAAATGTATGGAGATAATGAGGTTGAGCTAGAAGAAATCTCGAAGGGCTATGAAGAGATTCGTCAAATGATTGATCATGCAATTATCTACAGAGTTGATTTCAAAGAATAAAATTTTAAGCAATCTATGAAAAAGGGGTCATAGGACCCCTTTTTATTGTATGACACCATTTATGTCATACTTTGAAAAGAAATCCCAAATTGTTTGGCTGGAGTTAGGGGAATTTATTCTTTCATAAATTGAACCAGGCCAAATATGCCCAGCTCCTTGAACATATAAATGGATGTTTTGTGTTTCGTTTAAGCAATTTTCAAAAAGGTAAGTTTCAGTCCAAGAAGTTGTTCCTGGAGTAATACCAGGTATCGAAAGTATGAAGTCATCACAACCATTATTAAGTTTCCAATATTCCATAACGTCACTGACAGGCTTCATTATTGATTCAATTCCATTGTATGGAACGACGGTGTCAATTGAACCATGAATCTGAAGAACTGGCGTCGGTTTTCTTGCATTGCAATTATTAAATGTATCGTATGACATTGAGCCAGTTACTGATGCTACTGCAGCAAAACTAGCATTCAAATTGCATGCTAAATGAAAACTAAAAAAGCCACCATTTGACATACCAGTCGAATAAATTCTTTCTGAATTTACAGAGTATTTATCCATCAAAAGGTTAATTAAATTCTCTATAAATTTCAGATCATCATGCACGCTAATTGCCCAACCACCCATGTTCCAATAGCTTGTTCCCCCAATATCGTCTAGGGCATCAGGATGCACCAATATAAAACCATTAGCGTCTGCTTGGGAGCGAAGGTCCCCATAATTCATTTGTTCATCAGCATTGCTACCATATCCATGAAAGTTAAAAACAAGGGGTTGCTTTGCAGAATTGTCATAGCTAGAAGGAACATACAAAATAAATTCTCTATCAATATCGTTGTAGCTTATTTTTCCGGCAATAGTTCCTTTTGCTTGAGCAATAAGGTTGCTTGTTATTGCTGTTGATGGCGAGGAAGGTGCTGGAGCCGGAGCAGGGGTTACTGAGTTAGCTTGGGGATTTTCAGCTGATGAGCCACCACCACCACAAGAGCTAATTATTAAACTTACAAATAATATTTTTTTAAGCTGCATCTTTATCAATTCTAGACAGTAATTAATAGGTGTCAAAATTAATAATGTAATTGGATTAATTTTCTTCTAGCCATACATTTTTATTTGTTAGACTATATCTTTATTTTTATTTCATAAGCGAGAATACAGTGCCAGACAAATATATCAACAAGGGATCATTATCAGTTTCAACAGATCTAGAAGCGTTTCTTAAATCTGAAGTATTGCCAGGATTGGAATTATCCGAAGATCATTTTTGGAACAGTTTAGAAAATATTATTAATGAATTTAGCCCAAGAAATAAAGAGTTACTAGATATTAGAGAATCTATGCAGGATCAAATCGATGCTTGGCATTTAGCAAATCCTGGTGGAGAAAAAAATCTTGATGTTTATAAAAATTTTTTAAAGGACATTGGCTATCTGCTCCCAGAAGGTGAGGACTTCAAAATCACGACGGAAAATGTTGATCCCGAAATTTCGTCTATTGCTGGACCCCAGTTAGTTGTTCCAGTGATGAATGCAAGATTTGCTTTAAACGCTGCCAATGCCAGATGGGGCAGCCTTTATGATGCCTTATATGGCACTGACATGATCTCCGAGGATGATGGTGCTTCAAAGGCAGGTGCATATAATCCTATACGTGGCGATAAAGTTATCGCATTTTCAAAGAATTTTTTAGATAAACATTTTGCTCTTAATAACGCTAGCTATATAGATGCTAGTTCTTTCTTTATTAAAGAGGGGCATCTTGAGGTAGGATTAAATAATGGAGAAAGCGTTAGCCTAAAAAATAGTGACCAGTTTCAAGGCTATCAAGGTACAGCAGATAAACCTTCAGGAGTATTGCTAAAAAATAACAACCTCCATGCTGAAATTCAAATAGACCCCAGTCATTCAGTTGGAGCAACTGATCCTGCTGGCATTAAAGATGTATTGCTTGAATCTGCAATCACAACCATTCAAGATTGTGAAGACTCAGTTGCGGCAGTTGATGGTGAGGATAAAGTAACTGTCTATCGAAATTGGCTAGGCTTGATGAAAGGAGATTTAAAAGAAACTTTCATTAAAGGTGGTTCTGAGATGACTCGTTCTCTAAACCATGACAGAAGTTACATTGCTCCAGATGGATCTAATTTCCAGCTTTCAGGAAGAAGCTTGATGCTCGTAAGAAATGTAGGACATTTGATGACTAATCCCGCAATTCTGGACCACGATGGTAAAGAAGTGCCGGAGGGAATCTTGGATGCAATGTTTACAATTTGCATTGCTATGCATGACTTGAATGGTAATAGTGATATTAAAAACTCTCAAGCTGGAAGTATTTATATTGTAAAACCCAAAATGCATGGCCCAGATGAAGTGCAGTTTACATGTGATTTATTTTCAGCGGTAGAAACAGCATTAAATCTTAATCAGCTAACTGCAAAAGTTGGAATTATGGATGAAGAGAGAAGGACCACGGTGAATCTTAAGGAGTGTATTCGCATTGCTCAGGACAGGGTTATTTTTATCAACACTGGATTTTTAGATAGAACCGGAGATGAAATTCATACCAGCATGGAAGCCGGTCCAATGATTCCAAAGGCAGAAATGAAACAACAACCATGGATTCTTGCATACGAAGACTGGAATGTTGACTCGGGCCTAGAGACTGGGTTTAAAGGAAATGCACAAATAGGTAAAGGTATGTGGCCAATGCCTGATGAAATGTTAAACATGTATAAAACTAAAACAATGCATCCAGAGTCTGGAGCGAACTGCGCATGGGTTCCCTCACCAACAGGCGCCACTCTTCATGCAATGCATTACCATCAAATACTTGTATCAGAACGTCAAGAGGCTTTAATAAAGCGAGCGAAAGCCAGTCTTGATGATATCTTAACCATTCCTGTAATGACTGATCTACAATCTTTAACAACCGAGATGATACAAAAAGAATTAGATAATAATGCTCAAGGTATTTTGGGTTATGTTGTTAGATGGGTTGATCAGGGGGTTGGATGCTCCAAGGTGCCTGACATAAATAATATAGGTCTTATGGAAGATAGGGCTACTTGCAGAATATCAAGTCAGCACATTGCAAATTGGTTGCATCATTCTATCTGTTCTGAGGATCAAGTATTGGAAACCATGAAGCGAATGGCTGTTGTGGTTGATCAACAAAATTCTGGGGATCCAACTTACCAACCTATGGCGCCTTCATATGAGGGTATTGCATTTCAGGCTGCTTGCAACTTAGCGATTCAAGGAAGGGTACAGCCCAGCGGTTACACTGAGCCGATCTTGCATGAAATGAGATTAAAATTCAAAGCCTAATGAAAGCTTACTGGATCACTAGATGCCATGTTCATAACTCTGATGAATATGATCAATACATCAAGCTAGCTGGACCTGCAATTAACAAACATGGAGGCAGGTTTTTAGTTAGAGGCGGGGATCAGGTAGAGCTTGAGGGTGGTCCCTATGAAAGAACTGTTCTGGTTGAATTTAATTCAATGAATGAAGCAAAACTTTGTTATGAATCTCGAGAATATCAAGAAGCTTTAAAGTATTCATCAAATTCTTCGAACCGTCATGTCGTTTTAGTGGAAGGAGTTAATTGATGTTCGTAAAAAAAATACTCTTGAGTTTTATATTTATTTTTAATATTTCAGTCATGGCTGACCCCCTTGATCCCGTTAAACTACTTTCAGAGTTTGTGGGTGTTGATACCGTTAATCCACCCGGTAATGAATCTAGGGCAGTAGAATTTTATGCAAAAATTTTCGAGGAGGAGGGGATAGAATATTTCACTGGAGAGAGTGCGCCTGGACGGGGAAATATTTGGGCAAGAATTAAAGGTGGAGATCAGCCTGCATTAATTCTACTCCAGCATACAGATGTTGTTCCGGCCTCAAAAGATTACTGGGAAACTGACCCAATGATTGCCGAAATTAAAGATGGGTATCTTTATGGCAGAGGTGTCATTGATATGAAAGGAGCAGGTATTTCACATCTAATATCTTTTATTAGATTGCATAGAGAAAAAAAGAAATTAAATAGAGACCTAATTTTTTTGGCAACTGCGGATGAGGAGGCTGGCGGTCTATATGGAGCGGGATGGATGATAGAAAATCATCCAGATGTGTTTGAGGGAGCAGGCTATTTGATTAATGAAGGTGGCAGTGGCTTAAAAATTGGCGATGATACAGTCTTTTCTATCGAGGTTACCCAAAAGGTACCTGTATGGCTCAGGGTAACTGCAACTGATGAGCCTGGTCATGGCTCGTCACCAAGAGCCACTAGTTCAGTTTCTCGCATTATTCATGCCTTGAATTTAATTAGAGAGAATCCATTTCCAGCTAGAATAATTCCAGCAGTAGATACATACTTTAAAAGTCTTGCTTTAAATATGAATGGTGAAAATGCTAAAGCATTTGCAGATATTAAAGAAGCGATAAAACAAGATGGCTTTCTTGAAAACTTACAAGAGTTCTCTCCTTCGTATCATGCTCTAACAAGAGATACATGCTCATTAACTATGCTTCAGGGATCTCAAAAAATTAATGTTGTTCCCCCAGTTGCGCAAGCAGAGGTTGATTGCAGAATGTTGCCTGACAGGAGCTCAGATGAATTTATTAAAGATTTCAATGATTTGATCGAACCAGCAGGCGTTGAAGTGGAGCTTGTTCTTGCTTTTGCTCCTGCAGTCTCATCAGCTGAATCTGAATTCTTTCAACATATTAAATCTGTCACGGCTGCTTTATATCCTGAATCAAGAGTGGCTCCAGCAGTAAGCACTGGCTTCACTGATAGTCACTTCACTAGAGAATTGGGGATCGATAGTTATGGTTTTAATCCAATAATTTTTGACCCAAAAGACTTTTCAGGTGTGCATGGCAACAACGAGAGGGTTAAGGTTTCAAGTTATTTACAAGGCACAGAAGATCTATATCAAATCATACAAAGTTTTGTCCATGATTAATTCTTTTCAAAGAAATGCTCTAAGAGTTTTTTCTTGCTTTTTATTAATTTCTTCATTTAATTCACATTCTGAGGAGCGATCAGATGCAGACAGTTTCTTTGGAAGAGAAGCGCCTAATTATCCTTCTCCAGATAATTTAATAGGCTGGATAGACTCCAGAGAAATTCTAGACTTGAATGGAGAATGGAGCTACATAGTAGACCCTATGAATAATGGCTTGCCTGAATCATCATTTTTTGGTGGATTTCCTAAAAATAAAATACAAAAAACAGGAATGGAGCTCATTGAGTATAACTTTGAAACTGCATCAAAAATTCTAATTCCTGGCGCTTGGAATGCTGAGGATGAAAAGTTGTTCTTTTACAGAGGCCCTGTCTGGCTCTATAAAAAATTTAATTATTCACCCAAGCATGATGCTCTAACTCACCTATACATTGAAGGAAGTAATTTCACTACAAAAATATTTCTTAATGGTTCCATCGTTGGTGAATTTAAGGGTGGTTATGTGCCATTTAATTTTGATATTTCCAAGCAATTAAAAAAAGGGGAGAATATTTTATTAGTGCAAACTGATAACACCCTCAGCGAGTCATCTGTTCCAACAAAAAAAACTGATTGGTGGCCATGGGGAGGCATTGTTGGCGATGTATATATAGTTGAGACCCCTAAGAAATTTATTCAAAATGCATACTTGCAACTTAACCCAGAAAATCTTTCTGAAGCCTTTTTCAATCTTGAGATGAATAAACAATTCTCAGGACATAAAATTAAACTTGAAATTCCTGAGCTTCAATTTAAAGCTGAATACATGACAAACTCTTTGGGTTTGATTAAAGAAAATATAAAAATCACTCCACAATTTTGGTCGCCTTCAAATCCTAAATTATATAAGGTAATTATTTCCTCAAATGAAGAAACTATTTCAGATGATATAGGCTTTCGTTCTATTAAGACCAAAGGTCAAAAAATATATTTAAATAATCAGGAGATAAAATTTAAGGGAATCTCTATGCACTCAGAGCCTATTGGGATTCCAGGTCCTGCATTTTCTATAGAGCATTTCCATGAATTATTAATCACAGCAAAAGACTTAAATATAAATTTCATTAGAGCTGCGCATTATCCCTACACTCGACATTTAGCCAAGGTAGCAGATCAATCTGGTTTAATGCTCTGGGAGGAAATCCCCGTTTATTGGAATATTGACTGGGGTAATACTGAAACATTGGATATAGCAAAAAATCAAATCGCGAGATTGGTAAAAAGAGATCAAAATAGGGCATCTGTTGTAGTTTGGTCCGTTGCAAATGAGACTCCTTTATCTAATCCTAGAATGAAATTTCTTAATACCCTCATCTCTGATATAGAAAAATTTGATTCAACGCGCCTAACAACTGCTGCCCTTCTATCGGGTAGTGAAGAGCAGTTTAGGTCTCTGGTTATAGTGCTTGCTCTTCAAGGTGCTAAGTCCGAATGGGTTGATGCAAATGAAAAATATATTTTCCAGTCAATCTTAGACCAGGCTAATATTTCTGTTAACACTCAGTTAAATTTTTCCATATCAATTGAAGATCCCTTAGGTGATAGTATTGATTTAATTTCTTATAACGAATATTTCGGTTGGTACTACGTAACTTTCTTTACAGAGCAAATGAATATTTCTGAGGGAACTCTTAGAAAGCTTATGTTTGAAGTTATGCCAAATATTAAAATTACATCTCCATTTGATAAGCCAATCCACATTTCTGAATTTGGAGCAGGCGCAAAATATGGCAATCATACAAACAAGATTTGGTCTGAAGAGTATCAAGCAAATCTATACAAGCATCAATTAGACATGCTTTCTAAAAACCCCCAAATCCAAGGAATCAGCCCTTGGGTATTTAAAGATTTTCGCGCTATGTTGAGACCTTTGCCTGGCATCCAGGATTTTTATAACAGAAAAGGCTTAATTGATGAGCAAGGAAATAAAAAACAAGCTTTTGATGTTTTGGCAGATTTTTATGAAAATAAATGGAATGAACAAATTTCTGCAAATTAATACAATTTTTTTAAAAAAAGGTGTTGACTCTATTTCCTAAAGGCGTATATTTAATAGACCAACTCGGACCGACTTACAAACAACTGCAGACGGGAGTAAGAGAGAAAGAGAAGGAAGA
>Ga0233450_10000903_pt1 | contig 33093 bp, 30 predicted proteins | sample 011ome_30_FD_189956 | JGI IMG/M metagenome (GOLD analysis project Ga0233450, IMG submission 189956) | Coastal salt marsh microbial communities from the Groves Creek Marsh, Skidaway Island, Georgia - 011501CT (spades assembly) | ecosystem: Environmental > Aquatic > Marine > Intertidal zone >... | reverse complement strand
CCCATGAAGCTCGAGCGCCAGCGTATCGGCGTGCGCGTTATGCTCTTTCTAGCTATCTTTTTCGTGTTTGCTTGGTTGTTGAGTCGAGAATACTGGAAGGATGTGCACTGAGCCGGGGGACGGCACCACAAATTGCGCGTGGCAGTGACCAAAAATGAGGGCTCATAAGAGCGAGAATAACCATGACAGATGATGCTTCAGCCATCGTATCAAAGCGCTCATCAATGACGCTTTTTTCTGATAATACGAGTCACTACAGCCACAGGGTCAGAATAGTACTTGCAGAGAAAGGCGTGACGGTCGATCTTATCGAGTCGGAATCTGGGGCAGCTCCCGCGGAGCTCGCAGACGTCAATCCCTATAACAGTATGCCAACGCTGTTAGACAGAGAACTTGTGCTCTATGAGTCCAAGGTCATGATGGAATATCTGGATGAGCGTTTTCCGCATCCTCCTCTTTTGCCGGTTTATCCGGTTGCTAGGGCAGAGAGCCGGTTGCTAATGTATCGAATCGAGCGAGATTGGTGTTCACTAGTCGATGCCATTCAGTCGTCGCGGTCTGACAATGTGGTTTCTAAGTCGGCCAAGGAGCTACGCGAAGGTTTGTTGGCGATTGCTCCGATCTTTGTCGAGAAGCCGTTCTTTATGAGCGATGAATTTACTCTAGTTGACTGTTGTATTGCCCCAATTCTTTGGCGCCTTCCCACCCTCGGCGTGGACATTCGACCCAGCAAGCAGTCCAAGCCGCTGATGGTTTATATGGACCGGCTGTTCAAGCGGGAATCCTTTATCGAAAGCCTCTCTGTACAAGAGCAAGAGATGCGCGGCTAATCTGTTTCCTACGCAGTGACTCCCAGCAGGCCATACATTGTCAGAGCAATCTACGAGTGGATTGTGGATAACGACTGCACGCCTCATTTACTCGTCGATGCGACTATTCCATATGTGGTTGTGCCCGAGAGCTACGTTAAGGACGGGCAAATTGTTCTGAATATTTCGCCCTCAGCTGTAGTCGGCCTGCAGATGGACAACGAGCGCATCAGCTTCAACGGCCGATTTGGCGGTCAGCCCCGAGATATCGACGTGCCGGTTTCCGCGGTGCTCGGTATTTATGCGCGAGAAAATGGACAGGGAATGGTTTTTGATGCGGCGACGACGCCCGATCCCGAGCCCCCGGAATCCGATCCTCCCAACCCGTCAAGCGCCAAGCGGCCGGCACTCAAGATTGTTAAATGAGCTCAAACAGCTGCACGACCCGTTTGACGCCCTTAACCCCTGCCGCCTCAGTCGCCACCCGCTCGGCTTCTTCAGGAGTGATAAGCCCCAGCAAGTAGACCACGCTGTTCTCGGTGACCACTTTCACCCTCAGCGAAGGGGTATTTGAGTCAAGGAGCAGCACGGATTTGACCTGCGCGGTTATCCACACATCACTGGCTTCGGTTTTGACATCAGAGGGGCGTCCGATTTCCATTTCATTGTAAATCCGTCGAACCCCGGAAATTTCTTTTACAACGGCGGAGGCCTGATCTTTTAGCGCCTGGTTAGCAACTTCACCCGCGATCAGGACATAACCGTTGAACGAGACCACCAGAAAATCGGCCTCGTCAAACGCATCGTTAGCGGCATGGATATTGACCACCGCCTTTGTTTCGATGCTTTCGTCCTCTACCTGTTGCGAAAAACTTCGTTCTCCCGGGTCTTCTTCGATTGAGTCGGATTCAAAGGCTGCCATCATGGAACCGCAGCCGCTCAGTACGATGGCCGAGAAGAGTAATAGGGTGGCGCTCAACATTTTGTTCACAGGGATTCCTCCATTGGGCCAAACATGGCGAGTTCGATGAGATCGGCGAGACAAATAGCGGCGCTATGCCCCATGCTTAGGGATACTTTTGGGTCATCACTATCAAACGATAAGCAAATATCAGGCCCCTCGGCGCCAAGCCAGCATGTTTTGATCGAACGCCTGTGGGCCGCATTGGCTATTACTTCTGCATCGGTGGCGTCAAGGTCACAGGCAAAGATAATGGCCATATCCTCGGGTTGTCCTAGAACGGCAAGTTGCTGGGCGAGCCAGTTGACGCTGCCTTCCTTGGGTGTTGAAAAGCGGCTCATCAACTCTATTGTTGGGAGCGCAGGTCGCTCATGAGCCAGCCCATTGCGGAGTAATTCGGAAAGTAAGGTCGCGGATGCAGCGTCTAGGCCTAAGCCGCAGATGATCAGTTTGCGCTCACTAAAAATGGTGGCAGCTGCAGCTTCAGCCGCCACAGACGTGGCAGCCACCACCGCGTCCACCGAGAGGCTAATCTGCTCAATGTGGTTTTGATAAAAACTGGCAACTCGGTCGAAGTTGTTCATGATGGAAGTATAACGTTGAACCATCCGGTCTCGCATCAAAAAGCGTTGACGAACCAATCGGGATCGGTGTCAGCGAGGGCTGACGAATAGGCGATGACATCGAAGCGGCAGGGCATATGCCGGTAACAGGAATTTTGCTGCAAAAACATCAGAGCCGTCCGACGAATTCTTTGTTGCTTGACGGGTGTAACGGACGCCGCGGCACCACCATAGCGGGCGTAAGTCCGCTGGCGCACTTCAACAAAAACCAGAGCACCGTTGTGCCTCATGACAAGATCTATTTCACCCCCGCGGGTTCGAAAGTTTCGCGTGAGGAGCGACAGGCCTCGGCGTTCCAAATACTGTTGAGCCGCTGATTCAGCAGCGGCTCCCGCACTGTTGGGCATAGTGGTCTTAGGTCAATGGTGTCGGGCTACGGTAAGGCAAGTGGTTTTAGCGAGCCACCCTCAAAAATCGCCGGAATCAATTCGCGCTCAATATTGCCCGATTGGGTGGCGCTGAGAATGCCAGTATCAGCGCGCAAGAAAGTACTGTCGATGCTACTAAGTTGTGACCAGTGATCTACTAACTGGACAGCGTCTTTGCCCAGCGCTTTTAGTCTAAACCCTTGTGATATTTTTGCGCCGGAGGATAGGGCGGGGATCTCAAGGACGACAAGCTCGTTGAGATCTCGATTCTGCGAGCCGTTATCATTGTTGGCGACGGCCGATGAGGCGTACACGGGTACATCAGCCGCGTAGTGGTAAACCAGTAAAGGCCGCAATCTCCGCGCTATTGCCGCGTCGGGTGCGAGCAAAAACACGACATCAAAGTCTTGACGTCGGCGAGGTCTTGCTTCGACCGGTGCATCAAACGCGTCTTCAAAAGCTTTTATTCTTGCCTCTGACTCAAATGCTCCAACGGCTTCGCTGATCTGCTCCGATTCACTCGGCTCTGCTTGCAGAATCAGTTTTTCCACGAGAGTACCCCCGAGTTCGCGCCAGCGCTGGCTGAGAGCCGCCTCCATTCTGCCACCCCAGTCGGAGCTAGGCTGGATAATCAGGGCTCTTCGCTGCCCGTTGCCGAAAGCAATTTGCGCAAGCTGTCTTGCTTCGTCTTCCGGGGCTAGGCTGAGTGAGATCCAATTGCTGGGCCTGCGCTCAGTGGTGGATTCAGGTCGATTAAGAGCAATGATAGGTAGCGACCGCGTGGGCGTGTCGCGCAATAGTGCGGCGTCGGTTTTGGTTAACGGGCCGATCACGATATCCGCCTGGCGGGCTTCGGCATCCCGGTAAGCGGTCAGGGTATCCGCGTAGCCCTCGGTGTCCACTGCAAAGAGCTGGGGTCGATTCCTGGGGTCCGGGTAAGCCTCAAAGAATGCCTCTAGAACACCCTCATAAACCGCTTTCCCCGCAGCCTCAAGCCGGCCACTTAAGGGTAACAGCACGGCAATCCGCTGCGGTTGCGGTGCCGTGAGCCAGGCGCGCAAATTTGCCGGTGGATCGCTTGCGGCGGGGTGTCCCGGGTGCTTTTCGAACCACATGCTTACCGCAGCTTTGCCGGCACGGTAAGCCAGATTGAGTTCCAACCACTCACGCCACTCGGTATCGCCCGGTGAGGTCGAGGCACGGCGCAACGCCTGATCATCAACGTGCAGCAAACTGGCCCAGAGTACGCTGCTATCCGGGTTGGGCATACTCTGTCCCCGCACCCGATGGTGATAAATAAGTTGACTTGCTTGTAGCCACTGCCCGGTGACGGCTCGCCGACGAATCCGTTCATTGATCACTACCGGGTGGTCAGGCCCTAGCAGGGCAGCAGCGGTATCAAGCTGTGTATCGGCCTCCGCTAGGCGTCCTTCAAGCCACGCCAGATGGGAATCGATGATCGCTGCGGTGCTTGGGTCAACCGGCTGCTCGAGAGAGAGCGTCATGTATAGACTCGAAGCCGCCAGCGATCCTTCAAGCAGGGCGGTCTGTTTGATGCGATTAATAAGCACCATATCGAGATCGTTGTAGTCTTGGGCCACGTCGGGTAGCGCAACACCGCCGATGCTAGCAGGGTCGGATGCTGCTGGCCGCTGACTTCCGCCAGTGCCACAGCCAGTCAGAGACAGGACCACGGTAGCCGCGGCTAGCCAATGGAAGCTCCTCAACATATTGTGCAGAGTGGCAAAAAAGAGGGGACGAGCCGGTGCAGTATTTGCGATCATGAGCACAGTATAAAACGGAGTTCTGTTCTTGGAAGCGGGTTTGTACATTGTACCGACGCCAATCGGCAATCTGTCGGATATCTCACTGAGAGCCATCGAAGTTCTCAAGTACGCGGACCTTATCGCCGCCGAGGACACTCGCCACAGCCAGAATCTGCTGTTGCATCTGGGCGTGACGACGCCGACGATAGCCTATCACGAACACTCGAAGGAGACGGTCGCCTATAAGCTGCTGGAGCGCTTGGCGCAAGGACAGCGAATAGCACTTATTAGTGACGCTGGGACGCCTTTGGTATCTGATCCCGGTTATCACTTGGTGCGGGAGGTGCAGGCAGCAGGGCTACAGGTCATCCCGCTTCCCGGCGCCTGCTCGGTGATTACAGCGCTGAGTGCTTCCGGCTTGCCGACGGATCGCTTTTATTTCGAAGGTTTCCTCCCCGCGAAGCAAACCCAGCGTCGCCGTCGTTTAGAAGCTCTCGCCAATCAGGAGGGCACGCTCATCTTCTTGGAAGCCCCTCATCGGATTGTCGCGACTTTGGAGGACATGGTCGCGGTCTTGGATGTCGGTCGTGAAGCCGTGCTTGCCAGAGAGTTAACGAAAGCCTTTGAAACGATCAGTCGGCAAGCTCTTAAAGATTTATCGCAGTGGGTTGCCGACGACCCCAATCAGCAGCGGGGGGAGTTGGTGCTGATGTTGGGACCGGTGCTCACCCCGCCATCGCAGGTTCTTGACGCTTCGGTCCGGCGGATTCTGACGTTGTTGGCGGCTGAGTTGCCCCCACGCAAGGCCGCTGCGCTGACCGCTGAAATCACCGGCGTGAAGGCGCGCGAGCTTTATGAGGCGTTAGTGGCCCAAAAGCTGGATGAACAGGGATATACCTGAGCCTCCGGATTGGGTAGAGTCGAGCCTGAGTCGATTAGGCGATCGCTGCCGGTTCAACCAGCAGAGGAAAGTCCGGGCTCCTGAGATCAGAGTGCCAGGTAACACCTGGGGGGCGCGAGCCTACGGAAAGTGCAGCAGAAAGGAAACCGCCCGAGCGTTTGCTTGGGTAAGGGTGAAAAGGTGCGGTAAGAGCGCACCGCGCGGCTGGCAACAGGCGTGGCGATGGTAAACCCCACTCGGAGCAAGACCAAATAGGGATCCTCGTGCCGTGATCTCCGGCGGATCCGGGTAGGTCGCTTCAGGCGGATGGTGACATCCGTCGCAGATGAATGGTCGTCCACGACAGAACCCGGCTTATCGATCGACTCATTTTATGCCCCCCGTCTCGGGGGGCTTCCCTTTGCCCCACCCCTCCCGCCGCTTAAAATAAATTAGAATATAAAAATTAACTTATATACTTTATATATATAAATATTAAAGTGGCACTTACTAGGGCGTCCTTAAAAAGCTGTTTCGAGATGAGATTTTGATGGCATAAACCTCCATGTCTCAAGCCTGCCGGTGTCCATTTACCTTGCTCTAAGCACCTGAAATTCCAAGATTTTTTATTCGGTCACGTTGACTGACCCCGCATCGCGACCGTATAGTGGTAGAAAGTGGCGTAAAGTGGGTTTTTGCGTCTTTTCGTGGAATTTTTCGGCGGAGAGTGGGGAGCGCAGCGTGTTTCGTGGGGTCCAGCACATCAACATGGATGCTAAGGGTCGGCTCGCTGTGCCAGCCCGGCAGCGGGAGTCATTGCTCTCGCAGTGCAATGGGCAGGTCGTTATCACCATCGACACGCAGGCATCCTGCCTGGTGGTTTATCCGCTGCCCGAGTGGGAGCGAATTGAGGCCGACATTCAAGGGCTGCCGGCGTTAAATCCGGCCGTGAAGCGGTTCCAGAGACTGGTGCTTGGCTATGCCACAGAGCTGGAGCTTGATGGCAGTGGACGCGTGCTGTTGCCTCAGTCTCTCCGGGACTACGCCAACTTGGAGAAAAAGCTCGTGTTGGTGGGGCAGGGGAACAAATTGGAGCTGTGGTCCGAGGAGCAGTGGCTCGCAGAGCGTGATGCTGCCCTGGCGGCCGATACGGGTGAAGTCCCAGCAGAACTGATGTCTTTGACCCTCTGATGGCTACAAGTCATCAGGCGGTTCTTTTAGAGGAGGCTGTTGACGCACTGATGGCGGCAACAACAGAACTGGAAGCGCGGGTTTTTGTGGACGGCACTTTTGGTCGAGGGGGACACTCCGCCCGGATTCTTGAGGAGCTCAGCACCAAGGACAAGCTAGTCGCCTTTGATAAAGATCCGGAAGCGGCCGCGGTAGCGCAACAATTTATTGATTCAGACGCGCGCTTCACCTTTTTGCCAGGGAGCTTTGCCGAGCTCGAACGCGCTGGCTCAGGTTTGACAGGGGTCTTGCTGGATCTCGGGGTTTCCAGCCCCCAACTCGACAATCGTGAAAGAGGCTTCAGCTTCCAGTCCGATGGGCCGCTCGACATGCGCATGGATACGCGGCATGGCCTGACCGCGGCAGACTTTGTTAATTCCGCCTCCCAGCAAGAAATGACGGCGGTATTTCGCGAATTAGGGGAGGAGCGATACGCCAAGCGAATCGCCTCAGCGATTGCCTCGGCGCGCGAGGCAGAGCCCTTCGCATCAACAACACAGCTGGCGAATGTGGTCACCGCCGCAAACCCCTCATGGGAGAAGCACAAGCATCCCGCGACGCGCGTGTTTCAAGCGATAAGAATCCATGTCAACCAAGAGTTAGTGGATCTCGAAAAGCTGCTGGCGAAAGTCATTGATTTGCTTGTGATCGGGGGTCGCCTGGTGGTGATCAGCTTTCATTCCCTAGAGGATCGGATCGTCAAGCAGTTCATGCGCAACGAGGCGCGAGGCAAACAGCTGCCCCGGGGGCTTCCAGTTAGAGATACCGAGAGAGGTCAGAGGCTTCGCTTGGTGGGGAAGCCGGTGCGTGCCAGTGACGCTGAGCTTGCGCTAAACCCGCGTGCCCGCTCAGCGATTATGCGAGTAGCGGAGCGAATTGCATGACTTCAAGGTCTGTTATTGCCTGCCTAGTTGTCGCGGTCGTGGCCTCTGCGCTCGGGGTGGTTTATTCATCCCATGTGGTGAGAGAGCTCTACTCCCGGCAGCAGCAGGTCGAATACGGTCAGTGGCAGCTACAGGAGGATTACAGCCGGCTCTTATTGGAGCAAAGCACGCTGGCCAGTCCACATCGCGTTATCAGCATTGCGCAAGAAGACCTTGCCATGAGCGCGCCGGCGCTGTCCACGGAGCGTGTTTTGCATGGGTTTGGTGGGGCGTTGCGGTGAGCGGCGGACGAGCAAAAGTCACCTCCCCAACGCTGTGGCGGCTGGCAGTAGTCGCGCTCTGTCTACTTATCTTATTCGGCATGCTGATTTCACGACTGGTCATTCTACAGGTGGTCGATCAGGACAGAGGTGCACGATTTCTCCAACAACAGGGAGCGATGCGGACGATCAGGACATCCGAAATTCCCGCGTATCGTGGCCTTGTCACCGACCGTCGAGGGCAGCCTTTGGCTGTCAGCACCCCGGTTGTATCAATTTGGGCGAATCCGCAGTTGCTGACAGACCCCGCTCAAATAGAACGCCTGGCCCCGGTACTGGGCGCCTCCGCCTCGGCATTGAGCGAACGCATAAAGCTGTACGCCGATAAGCAGTTCATGTATCTCGCTCGCCATCAGACCCCAGAGCAAGCCCGAGCCATTCTTGATCTCGGACTTTCCGGTGTTCATGGGGAGCGTGAATATCGACGCTTTTACCCCGCTGGCGAAGTGGCATCTCAGCTGGTTGGCTTAACTAACGTGGATGGGGAAGGTATATCCGGCATCGAGCTTGCCTACAACGACTGGTTGCGCGGACAGACGGGTAAAAAGCGTTACCTGAAGGATCTGCATGGGGACGCTATTCGCAACATTGGCGTGATTGAGCAGGCGCAATCGGGCAAGCCGCTGGCGCTGTCCATAGACCTTCGTTTGCAATATCTACAGCATCGCGTGCTCCAGCGAGCCATGGTGGAAACGGGGGCAAACGCCGGTGCTGCAGTCACGCTGGATGCGCGCACCGGCGAAATCCTCGCGATGACCAATCATCCGGTTTTCAATCCAAACAGCCGCAACGGGTTCGACTATGCCGCCACCCGCAACCGCGTGGTGACCGACGTGTTTGAGCCCGGCTCGACGATGAAACCATTGACGTTGGTCGCGGCTCTCGAGACGGGAGCGTTCACGATCGACACCTTGATCGATACCTCGCCGGGGCGCATTCAGGTCGGGCGAAAGGTGCTCCCGGACCCCCGAAATTACGGTGAGATCACGGTCTCCCGGGTTATTGAAAAATCGAGCCAGGTAGGTGTCACCAAAATTGCCCAGCAGATTGGTCACGAACCTATTCTCGATGTTTTCCAGCGCTTTGGCTTGGGCGAGCCTTCCAGTATTGGTTTCCCCGGAGAGCGCTCGGGTAGTTTGCCTAGCCGTGACCGCTGGAGTGATATCGAGAAGGTTACCCTTGCTTTTGGTTATGGCCTGACGGCAACACCACTACAAATAGCGCACGCCTACACGGTTTTCGCCAATCAAGGCCGGCAGGTTCCACTCACGTTGATCAAAAGATCGGACACTCAGACCGTTGAGTTCCGGCAGGTAGTCAGTCCGCAGATCGCGCAACAAGTGCTAGCGGTTCTCAATCGGGTCACCGGCACCGAGGGTACAGCACAAAAAGCGAGGGTCGACGGATTCAGCGTAGGCGGAAAGACTGGCACCGTGCACAAGGTCGGCAAGTCGGGCTATCTCGACGATCAATATGTCGCGCTTTTTGTTGGGGTAGCACCAATCGAAAACCCGCGATTCGTGACGGCTATTATTGTCGATCAGCCAAAGGGCGATAATTACGGCGGCGGAGCGGCAGCCGCACCTATTTACTCGGCGATTACCGATGGTGTGCTTCGGCTACATAATGCCCTACCCCTGACCGAAGAAGCAGGCACGCAACTTGTTGGTCTTGGCGGTGGCGCATGAATTTGTCGAGCCCAACAAGACCCAGTCTTGGCGCCTTGCTGCCAGCCTGCCCAACACACCTCGCGGGCGTTGTGCCGACCGATATGACGCTAGATAGCAGAGAACTGTCCTCGGGAGAGCTTTTCGTTGCGGTACCGGGCCGTACCGCCGACGGTAGGCAGTTTATTGACGACGTGCTGTCGAGAGGTGCTTCTGCGGTTCTCGCTGAGGCCGATGGCATGGGGCACCCAGACAAAAGGGTAATTCCTTATCAGGGCCTGAGGGCTGATTTACCCCAGATCGTCCAGCGATTCTATAAGCGACCGAGTGCCAGCATGTCCGTTGTCGCGGTAACAGGGACTAATGGCAAGACTTCCGTCGTCGACTTTGTTTGTCAGTTGTTGCGATTACTGGGCCACAAGGCGGGCAGTATAGGCACCCTCGGAGCCCGCACTGATAGCGCTGTTGTGGAGACGACCAACACAACCCCCGACATTATTTCCATCAACCGCCAGTTAGCGCGCTGGGTGGAGGCAAACGTTCACTACGTGGCCTTGGAAGCCTCGTCACATGCGCTGGATCAGGGTCGATTACAGGGCCTCAGCATCAATACCGCGGTCTTTACTAATCTGTCTCGCGACCATCTCGATTACCACGGCTCAGAAGATGATTACGCCGCGGCCAAGCTCAAGCTGTTCACGCAATTTGACCTGCAGCAGGCAATTTATAACGCCGACGACGCGGTTGCGAGACGTATTGGTGATCTGTTACCTGAGCGCTCGCTCGCTGTATCCACCAAGGATAAAGAAGCCGACGTATTCATCGAAATAGTGGGTAAGCAGCCGACCACGTTTAAATTAGTCAATCCCTACGGCGTCGCTGACATTACCAGTCAATTAAGCGGTGACTTTAACGCCTTCAACCTCGCCGCGGCGATTACGATCGTTCAGGGACTGGGCCTTCCCGCTGCGCAGGTGTTCGAGGCAGCTCAAGAGGTCACTGCGGTTACAGGTCGCCTCGAGTCCGTCGGCTCGCCCTCGGGTCCCCATGTCTTTCTCGATTACGCGCATACCCCCGACGCACTTGAGCGAACGTTGAGTGCGTTGAGGCCTGAGTTAAAGGGGCGGTTGTTGGTGGTTTTTGGCTGTGGGGGTGACCGCGACCGCGGCAAGCGGCCTCAAATGGGCGCTATAGCGAACCGGTTGGCCGATGCGGTGATTGTGACTTCGGATAACCCGCGCAGCGAGGACCCCGAGACGATTATCGATGAGGTTTTGGCGGGAGTCGGTCAGAGCGGCGTGCGTATCAGTGACCGAGCCAAAGGAATTGTTCGCGCCTTGGAGATGGCGTCGCCAGACGACACTGTATTAGTGGCCGGTAAGGGGCACGAGCAATATCAGGAAGTAGCTGGTCGGCGAATTCCCTTCTGTGATCGCGAGGTCATTGAAACCTGGTTTAAGCACAGGGAGTTGGTGTAATGAATGCGTCGGCATCTGCAATGGACTTTGTGCAGCGCTGTGGTGGTGCGTTTCTGCAGCAGCCTGACCAGGATATTCGCTTGAGTGGTCTGGCGATCGATAGCCGCCAGGTTCGACCAGGCGACCTGTTTGCCGCTATTCGCGGCACTCGGGTGGATGGTCATGACTATATCGGAGCGGCGGCCAATGTTGGTGCTGCGGCTGCGTTGGTAAGTCACCCAGTCGAACACGAGTTACCCCAAATTATCGTCAATGACGTGGAGTCTGGCGTCGCTGATTTTGGTGCAATGGCGAGAGAAGCTTTTGGCGGTAACGTCATCGGCATTACCGGAAGCGCGGGAAAAACCACGGCCAAGAATCTGATTGCGGCGGTGCTTGCTGAAGCAGGTGCGGTCATAGCGACAGAGGGCAACCAAAATAATGAGCTGGGTGTGCCACTTACCTTGGCAAAGCTCAAGCCGTCGACAGAATTTGCTGTGATTGAAATGGGGGCGGGCAAACCCGGTGACATCGCCAGGTTGCAAAAAATAGTGCGCCCCACCCTCGGTGTATTGCTCAATGTGTCGGCCGCACATCTTGCGCATTACGCCAGCGTCGATGACATTGCAGAGACAAAAAGCGCCATTCTGGCGGATCTTCCTACTCAGGGCGTCGCTATTTTTAACGGGGATGAGCCCTGGGCTGAGGATCGGCGACGGCGAGCAGGTGATGCGCGGATTATCACCTTTGGCCTCTCTGAGCAGGTTGATGTTCGCGCAGTGGACGTCAGTTATAGCGGCTTCTCCGGCAGTCAGCTAAAAGTGAGCACGCCGCTGGGTGCTATGAAGTTGGCACTTCATCTTCCCGGTCAGCAGGGAGTGATGAACGCGCTCGCGGCGGTGGCAGTGGCCTTTGCGCTGGGGATTAGTCAGTCAGCGATCACTCGCGGATTGTCCTCGGTAAAGCCTGCAGTTGGGCGTGGTCAGCCGCTGCTTCTTGGCAACGACATCACGCTGGTAGACGACTGCTACAACGCTAATCCCATGGCGGTGAAGGCGGCGATTGATGTGCTTGCCTGCTGCGGTGGACCGCGTTACCTGGTGCTTGGCTCAATGCTCGAATTAGGGCCAGATAGCGCCGTGTTTCACGCAGACATTGGACGTTATGCCAAGGAAAAACAGCTTGATGGCTTGTGGGTGATCGGTGAGCTGGCGCGTCCGGCGCTAGGCTCTTTCGGTCGCGGCGGGCTTGCTTTTGCTAGCAATGAAGCCTTTCTGGATCAGCTTCCTGCCATTGATCGCGGAGCGACGGTACTCGTGAAGGGATCTCGAGGCGCGCTGCTGGATTCGGTCGTTCAGGGCATCGTTAACAGGGTGGGGGGGTAGCCATGCTGACTTGGTTAATGGCGCAACTGGAGACCCTCGACTCCGGCTTCACTGTATTTCAGTACATCACGCTGCGCGGAATTCTCGCGGCCATAACCGCGTTGCTCATTTCTCTCCTTATAGGTCCTCGCGTCATACGCTACCTCGATTCTCTTCAGATCGGTCAGGCCGTCCGAACCGATGGTCCCGAGACCCACCTCGTTAAGTCGGGGACTCCAACAATGGGCGGCGCGCTGATTATCGTCGCCATTGTTGCCGGTAGTCTGCTGTGGGGGCAGTTGGACAGTCGCTACCTGTGGGTGGCGGTGATCACAACAGTGGCGTTCGGCGCTATCGGCTGGTTCGATGATTACCGCAAAGTGGTGGAAAAAGATTCCCGAGGCCTGCCTGCTAAGTGGAAATATTTTTGGCAGTCGCTGGTTGGTTTTGCCGCAGCAAGCTTCTTATTTATGTCAGCCGAGAATCCCGCCGAGACCACACTTTATGTTCCCTTTTTTAAGGACGTTGCAATTCCCTTGGGTCTTCTGTTTATTCCCTTCAGCTATCTTGTCATTGTTGGGTCGAGTAATGCAGTTAACTTAACAGATGGTCTCGACGGTTTGGCTATCCTGCCGACGGTTATGGTTGCGACTGGGCTCGGGACGATCGCCTATCTAACCGGTCACACCTTTTTTGCCGACTACCTTCATATACCCTACTTAGCCGGTGCTGGAGAGTTAGTCATTTTCTGTGGCGCCATCGCGGGAGCGGGCCTGGGTTTTCTCTGGTTCAACACCTATCCGGCGATGGTTTTTATGGGCGACGTCGGCGCTCTGGCGCTTGGCGCTGCGCTCGGTGTGGTCGCTGTCGTTATTAGGCACGAAATTGTTCTCTTCATCATGGGGGGCATTTTTGTTGTCGAAACCATTTCCGTCATTATCCAGGTGGCGTCGTTTAAAACCCGCGGCAAGCGGGTGTTCCGAATGGCGCCGATTCACCATCACTTTGAATTGAAAGGCTGGCCCGAGCCGCGCGTGATTGTTCGCTTCTGGATTATCACCGTCATGCTGGTGCTCTTTGGCTTGGCCACATTGAAGTTGCGGTGAGGTGATGATGGGTTCAGTTCTTGCCAGCAGCACATCGCGCATGATCCTTGGACTGGGAGAGACCGGCAGGTCCGTTGCACGCTGGTTCGTGACGCACGATATACCGTTTTTTGCGACGGATACCCGGTCTGAACAGTTGAGTGCCCCTGACGTATTAGAGGCAGTGGGTAGCCCGGACCGTCTCGTTAGCGCGGATAAAGTCCCCGAACTTATGGGGTCTTTGACAGAGCTTGTGGTGAGCCCGGGGATCTCGTTGGAGCATCCATGGGTTGCACTGGCGCGGGAAGCCGGAGCGCGAATTCTCGGCGATATCGATTTGTTTGCAGCAGAGGTCACGGCGCCCGTGGTTGGTATTACAGGGTCCAATGGCAAATCGACGGTGGCGGCGTTACTCGCGCAGATGATCGCCGCCTGCGGTAAGCAGGTGGGTCTAGGTGGGAATATTGGTACCCCCGCGCTTGATATCGTAGATGAAAATGTGGACTGCTATGTTCTGGAGCTATCAAGTTTTCAGCTGGAGCGATCAGAGCCTTTGCATCTAGCGGTGGCGACGGTGCTTAACGTTACCGAAGATCATCTCGATCGCCATGGTTCGCTCCCGAAATACCATCTCGCGAAGCACATGATTTTTCGTGGGGCCAAAGCGGTCGTGGTCAATCGCAGCGATCCACTCACCCAACCGCTGCTCGAGGCTCCGGTAGACGTCGTGGTCTGGCGTCCGGGTGAGCCCGACTTGAAAGAGTGGGGTATCCGGGATGTAGAGGGCCGACCAACAATTTGTTTTGGCTTTGATCCCGTGGTTGCAGTTGATGCGCTCCGTATTCACGGAGCGCACAACGTGAACAATGCACTGGCTGCTCTTGCCGTTGGCACCGCCCTGCAGCTGCCCGTCGATGGTCTCGTCAGTGGGATGCTTGATTTTAAGGGACTGCCGCACCGCTGTGAGCTGGTCGCCGATGCCGACGGCGTGCGCTGGATTAACGATAGCAAAGGCACCAACGTTGGGGCATGTATCGCCGCATTAGAGGGACTCGGTGGCATTCAGGACGTCGTGCTTATTCTGGGCGGGCAGGGCAAACAGCAGGATTTTTCGGGACTGGCACCTGCCGTGAAAACGCATTGTCGCCGCGTTATTACCCTGGGTGAGGCGGCTCGGGACTTGGAGCTAGCTTTGGGTCATGTGGTGCCCGTCAACCGGGCGTCTACCCTTGAGGATGCTGTCGCGCGGGCTGCCGGCACCGCTGAGTCTGGTGACGTTGTATTGCTATCACCCGCCTGTGCCAGCTTCGATATGTTCCCAGGTTACGCCGCCCGCGGCGAAGCCTTTCGATCGGCGGTACTGACTTCTTGTGGGGTGGCGGCATGACCGCGTTTATAGCTCCGCAATCCTATCGTGCGGACCCCGTGCTGCTAGCTACGGCGTGTGGGCTGATGTGTATCGGTCTTGTCGCCATCGCCTCGGCGTCTATCGAATACAGCGACTGGCACTTCGGCAATCCATGGCACCACACTTTGCGGCACGGCTTGTATTTGCTGATGGCCCTTGCCGCAGCAATGGTGGCTTACCGTATCCCGCTGGAATTGTGGCAACGGACTTCAGGCCTCTGGCTATTGCTGGCCTTTGTATTACTGCTTTTGGTGTTGGTGCCTGGCATTGGTCGTAATGTGAATGGCAGCCAGCGTTGGTTGCCGATGGGGCCCTTGACCTTTCAGCCTTCGGAATTCATGAAGTTTGCGCTGGTGCTATACCTGGCCGGCTTTTTGGTACGCCACACTGAAGCGGTCAAAACTCACTGGCACGGTCTCGCGAAACCCGTCATGGTGTTGGCGTTTGTCGCGCTGTTGTTGCTGCTCGAACCCGATTTTGGCGCCACGGTAATTTGTGCCGGCACCGTTTTTGGTATGCTTTTTCTAGCAGGTGCGCGTTTGCACTATGTGCTCCTGTTGATCGGTGTCGCCGTGGGCGGTTTGGCCGTCATGATCTTTAGCGCCCCCTATCGACTAGCTCGATTAACGGCTTACACCGACCCTTGGCAAGACCCCTACGGATCCGGCTTTCAACTGATTCAGTCGCTTATCGCGTTTGGTCGTGGTGAGTGGTTGGGCGTGGGCTTGGGAAACAGTATCCAAAAACTTTTTTATCTGCCCGAGGCACACACAGATTTTGTGTTTTCGATTTGGGCGGAAGAGACCGGTCTCGTGGGTTCAGTGGGATTGATCGCGGTTTATTGCCTACTGATCACCCGTATTTTACAGATTGGGTGGCGATCGGAGCGTCAGGGTGAACCGTTCTCTGCGTTCGTTTGCTATGGCGTCGGCTTGATTTTTTCGGGGCAGGCCTTCGTCAACATGGGGGTCAGTTCAGGTCTGTTGCCAACCAAGGGCTTGACCTTGCCCTTTATCAGCTACGGCGGGTCCAGCCTTATCGTCAGTTTCGTCATGCTGGCGGTGGTGTTGCGCATCGAGCTGATGCTGCGCGCTGATCCGGCAGAACGGGGGGCTTCCTGATGGACTCCCCGAGAGCGCTCATCATGGCGGGTGGCACAGGTGGGCATGTCTATCCGGCCCTTGCCGTCGCAGAGGAATTGCGCAATCGCGGCTGGCTGGTCGATTGGATGGGAACCGATCGGGGCCTGGAAGCGAAAGTTGTTCCGGCGCATCTGTTTACCCTGCACGCACTGCCGGTGAGTGGACTCCGGGGCAAGCAGGTACTCGGGAGAGTTCAGGGCATGTTGCGTTTGGGTGTGGCCCTGTTTAAGGCGCTAGGCGCGATACGCGCCCTGAGGCCCGCCGTTGTGCTCGGTATGGGTGGTTATGCAGCGGGGCCCGGTGGACTGGCGGCGTTTTTGTTACGTCGCCCACTTGTAATCCACGAACAGAATGCAATTCCTGGAACAACCAATCGCTGGTTGCGCCCCTTGGCTCGCCGAGTACTTTGCGGCCTGCCTGGAGGATTTGCCGACATGCCGCGGGTTGAGTTAACTGGCAACCCGTTGCGTCGTAATCTCGAAAGCGGCGACTGTTTGACGTTGCCTGCTGAGTTTTCAGCAGAACGTCCGATGCGGGTTTTGGTGCTTGGCGGAAGTTTGGGTAGCTTGCCGCTTAACCGAGGTGTGCCTGTTTCTCTAGGTAGTTTTACCGAAGAGCAAAAGAACCGAATACAGGTATTCCACCAATGCGGTGAACAGCATCTCGAGGCCACTCGACAAGCGTATTGGGAGAACCGGTTTGCTGCGGTGGAAATTCACCCATTCGTCGACGATATGAAGAGCGCTTACGCGGCGGCTGATCTTGTTATTTGCCGAGCCGGCGCGCTGACGGTGAGCGAGTTGGCGAGCCAGAAGCGGCCGGCTATTCTCATTCCCTTGCCCCACGCGATTGACGACCACCAAACCGCAAACGCCAAAACTTTGGCGAATATTGGCGCAGCGCAGCTGCTACCCCAATCCCGTCTTGATACCGGCGAGCTCGAAGGCTTTTTGATCGGCTATCTCGAGGCGCCGGGCCGATTGGCAGCAATGTCGCTGGCCGCGAGTCGTGTTTCCGCAGACAGTGCCACTCAGTCGGTGGCAAACGTACTCGAGGAGGTGGCCCGTGAGCGGCAATAATTCTTCCTCGATGCCGATGATGGATCGCATTCGCCGAATTTTTATGGTGGGTATCGGTGGCTCCGGGATGAGCGGTATTGCCGAGGTGCTTGCGCGTCTCGGATATGAAGTGGCTGGCTCCGATTTACAGGAGAGCCCTGTGCTCGATCGACTTCGAGATCTCGGCGTCGAGGTGCACATCGGGCATGACTCCGCCTATGTGCAAGAGGTCGATGTGCTGGTCACGTCGGGGGCTATTCAAGCGAACAATCCCGAGCTTGTCGCGGCCAAGGCGGCGCGTATTCCTGTGGTACCACGCGCTGAAATGCTGGCAGAGCTTATGCGGCATCGTTATGGCATCGCGGTGGCAGGTACCCACGGCAAAACCACGACAACCAGTTTGCTGGCATCCATTTTCGCCGAAGCGGGAGAGGATCCCACCTTTGTGGTGGGAGGCGTCTTGAACCGTGTGGGCAGCAATGCGGGCTTGGGTGAGGGTCGTTATCTGATCGTTGAGGCGGACGAGAGTGACGCGTCGTTCCTTCATCTATTACCGATGGTCAGTGTGGTGACCAATATCGAAGCCGATCACATGGAGCATTACGGCAGTGATTACAAGAACTACGAGAATGCATTTGTCGGGTTCTTGCATAACCTGCCTTTTTACGGTTTCGCAGTCATGTGTCTCGATGATCCAGGCGTTCGGGCTGTCATACCGCACATGACGAGACGCTTTATCAGTTATGGCCAGCACAAAGAGGCTGACTATCACATCAAGGACATCGTAACGCGCGGGCTGGAGTCCCAGTTCACAGTTTGTCGCCCAGGGGATCTCGCCGATTTAACCCTGACCCTGGCGATGCCGGGGCATCATAATGTGTTGAACGCCTCGGCAGCTGTGGCCGTCGCCTCGGAACTTGGCTTGGCTGATGACTCGATAAGTGTTGGTGTTGCCAATTTCGAGGGCGTGGGCCGCCGATTTACCATTATGGGAGAGATCCAATCGGCGGGTGGCACAGCACTTTTGGTAGACGATTACGGGCATCATCCCACCGAAGTGGCGGCTACCCTAGATGCGGCCGAGGCGGCATTCCCCGATCGCCGATTGGTGATGGTGTATCAGCCTCATCGCTACACCCGAACCCGCGATCACTATGATGATTTTGTGGCGGTGCTTTCCCGCTGCGAAGTCTTGGTGCTGCTTGATGTTTATCCTGCGGGCGAGGCGCTAATTCCAGGTGCGGATAGTCGTTCTCTGGCGCGCTCGATTAGACAACGCGGATTGGTAGATCCGGTCGTGGTAAGCGGCGTTAACGAAGTGCCGCCGGTGTTGAGTCACCTCCTGCAGGAGGGAGACCTGTTGTTAACGCAGGGAGCGGGCAACATCGCGCGACTCGCTCAGTCACTCAGCAAGTCAAAATCCGTGGAGCGATTGGTATGAGCACAGCCGACCTCCGCGATCGTTATTTTGGCGTGCTCTTGGGCGGAACCGCCGCCGAGCGCGATATTTCCCTCGAAAGTGGCGGCAACGTGGGCAGGTGTTTGGAGGCTGCGGGTGCGCGGGTGGCCTATGTTGACCCGGCCGAGCCTGGCTGGCCGGAGCAACTCCAGGATGTGGAGTTTGTTTTTAACTTGCTGCATGGGCCCGGCGGCGAGGACGGTACCCTGCAGGGCTTGCTCGACATCATGAAGTTGCCCTACAGCGGCTCAGGCGTCCTGGGGTCTGCGCTGACAATGGATAAAGTGAGAACAAAGTGGGTGTGGCAGGGACTTGGCTTACCCACCCCCGCTTTTGTCAATCTAAGCGAAACAAGTCGATGGCAGGACATTGTTGATGAACTGGGGGTGGTGTTTGTTAAACCCGCTCTCGAGGGCTCATCGATTGGAATGACCCGAGCGACGACCGCGGAGGAGTTGGCAGAGGCTTTTCAGGAGGCCCGCCGGTTTGGTACGCAGGTCCTTGCGGAACAGTACGTGGAAGGCAGTGAATACACCGTGGCTATTCTCGGTGATCGAGCGCTGCCCTCGATACGGATCCAGCCTGCATCGACGTTTTATGACTTCAATGCCAAATACCTCTCCGAGGAGACCCAGTTTTATTGTCCCTCGGGACTTAGCTCGCAGGAGGAGGCGGCCTTGGCGACCCTCGCACTGAGGGCTTTTGGTGCTGTGGGTGCCCAGGTGTGGGGGCGCGTAGATGCTATGCGCGATCCGGCGGGTGATTGGCAATTGCTCGAGGTTAATACCATCCCAGGCATGACCAGCCATAGTTTGGTTCCGATGGCGGCGCAGGCGGCGGATATTGCGCTGCCCGCGCTATTGCATGAAATCTGGCAGCTGAGCCTGGAGGTGCGCAATGGCGCGTGAAGCCAGACGGCAAGCTGTCCGGAAAAGCCGGACGAGCGTTCCGAAAAGTTGGTGGCAAAAACTTCATCGGCTGTTGTTGCAGACCGCGGTGATCAGCGGCTGCCTTGGGGTTTTGGCTGCCGGGGCTTACAGCGCGAAGGTGCTTTACACCCTGCCCATCGAGCAGTTGGTCATCAATGGTGCTACTGAGAACGTTCCTGCAGAGGCGATAAAAACGTGGCTCGGCCCTGCCCTGGTGGGAGGTTTTTTTGCAGCCGACCTCGATGGGATTCGTGAAAACCTCGAGGGCAGACCCTGGATCTATGGGGCGACCGTGCGTCGGCAGTGGCCTGACACGGTGGTGGTATCGATTGTGGAGCAGCGTCCTATTGCACGCTGGGGCAGCCTCGGGTTTCTAAATCATGAAGGCGCCTACTTTGCGGGTGAACAATCGATTCTGGCGGAGGAGCTTCCCCAGCTTGTTGGCCCCAATGCGTCGACCGTAGACATGATGCGCCGCTACCAACAGGTCGAGAGTCTTCTGCAGCCTGTAGGGCTGCGGGTTGTCAGTCTCGAGCAGGACGATATCGGCCAGATTGATTTGGTACTCGACAACGGTATGCGCATCGCGTTCGGTGCCGATCATTTTTTACGGCGGTTACAGCGGTTCATTGTGTTGTGGCAGCAGCATCTTGAGGGTGAAGCGGTGGCTAATGTGGATATGCGTTATGCCCACGGGGCCGCCGTCGCTTTTCGGCAACAAACTCAGTTGGCCTTAACGGCTGTGAATGAACTTTCTCAAGAGGAAGTACGCTAATGGCTGTAATAACAGAAAAACGCATGATTGTTGGGCTGGATATTGGCACCTCCAAAGTGGTCGCAGTGGTTGGTGAAGTCGATCATGAGGGAGTCATTGAGGTCGTTGGTATTGGGTCCCACCCCTCTCGTGGGATGAAGAAAGGAGTGGTTGTCGATATCGAATCGACAGTCAACGCCATTCAGCGAGCGGTCGAGGAAGCTGAACTCATGGCGGGCTGTCAGATTCATTCGGTCTACGTAGGCATCGCGGGGAGCCACATCCGCTCCATGAACTCCCACGGTATTGTCGCCATCAAGGAAGGCGAGGTGGTGCAGGCTGATGTAGAGCGAGTACTCGATGCCGCGCAAGCCGTCGCTATTCCTGCAGATCAAAAAGTCTTACATGTGCTGCCTCAGGAGTATTTGATCGATAACCAGGGAGGCATCAAGGAGCCCTTGGGTATGTCGGGGGTAAGGCTCGAAGCCAAGGTGCATCTCGTGACCTGTGCGGTCAACGCGGCGCAGAACATAGAGAAGTGTATTCAGCGTTGTGGGCTCGAGGTCGACGGCATCATCCTTGAGCAGCTCGCGTCGAGTTTTTCAGTAATCACAGGCGACGAGCGTGATCTCGGGGTTTGCATCGTGGATATCGGCGGTGGCACCTCTGACATCGCTATCTTTACTGATGGGGCTATTCGCCATACGGGCGTCATTCCAATCGCCGGTGATCAGGTCACCAATGATATCGCCATGGCACTTCGCACCCCCACCCAGCACGCCGAAGAAATCAAAATTCGCTACGCCTGCGCGTTAACGCAGCTGGCGGGCGCGGATCAAACCATCAAGGTTCCAAGCGTGGGTGATCGCCCCCCGAGAGACTTGTCACGGCAGTCTCTCGCGGAGGTGGTTGAGCCACGCTACGACGAATTGTTCACGCTTATACAGGCCGAGCTGAGACGCTCGGGCTACGAAGAGCTGATTCCGGCGGGGGTCGTCCTCACGGGGGGCACCTCCAAGATGGAAGGCGCGATGGAGCTGGCGGAAGAGATCTTTCACATGCCCGTGCGAGTGGGTGCACCCCAATACGCCCACGGGCTCAGCGACATCATCCGCAATCCGATTTATGCCACGGCTGTTGGTTTGTTGATTTTTGGTGCCAGAGACGAAGAGGGCGGAGCCCATTTGAAGGAGAGTCGTTTCAGCGCGGCAGGTTTATTTGATGGCGTGAAGGAGTGGTTCAGCCGGCACTTCTAGCCGGTCAAACCACTTGTCACGTTGTTAAGGGGAGAAGCCGATTTTTATCGGCGGTTGTTAAAAAAGGGGAGTAACTATGTTTGAGCTTGTTGATAGTGCGCCGCAAAGCGCGGTAATCAAGGTGGTCGGCGTCGGTGGCGGTGGTGGTAATGCCGTTCGACACATGATCGAAAATCATGTCGATGGCGTGGATTTTATTTGCGCCAATACTGACTCACAGGCGTTGTCCGATATCGAGGCAAAGACGGTGCTGCAAATAGGCACCGGTATCACCAAAGGCCTTGGGGCTGGTGCCAACCCAGATATTGGGCGAGCTGCCGCGATGGAGGATCGGGATCGTATAGCCGATGCTCTGCACGGCGCTGACATGGTCTTTGTAACGGCAGGTATGGGCGGTGGCACCGGCACCGGTGGAGCCCCCATTGTCGCCGAGGTAGCGCGGGAAATGGGTATTTTGACCGTGGCCGTGGTCACCCGCCCTTTTAATTTCGAAGGCAAAAAGCGTTCGAAAATAGCAGAAGAAGGTCTTCGGGAACTTCAGCAGCATTGTGACTCTCTAATAACGATACCCAATGAAAAGCTGCTGGAGGTGTTGGGCAAAAATACCAGTCTCTTGGATGCCTTCAGAGAGGCCAATGATGTACTTTTAGGGGCTGTCCAGGGAATTGCTGACCTGATTATCCGTCCCGGCATGATCAATGTGGATTTTGCCGACGTTCGGACAGTGATGTCAGAGATGGGATCCGCCATGATGGGAACGGGGCAGGCTTCGGGCGAGAACAGAGCGCGAGAAGCCGCGGAGCGTGCCATCAACAGCCCGCTTCTGGATGACATCAATTTGAGCGGTGCCCGGGGGGTGTTGGTAAACATCACGGCGGGGCTAGATTTATCACTCGGTGAATTTTCAGAGGTGGGCGATACCATCGAAGAATATGCCTCCGAGGATGCCACGGTAGTAGTGGGTACGGTAATCGATCCCGAGTTGACCGATACGTTAAAGGTCACCGTGGTCGCCACCGGACTGGCGTCAACTGAGGGGCGACCTTCTTTGGCGGTAGTCGACAGTAAGCCGGTGTCGGTCACCACGACAACGCCAGCCTACGATGAACAATATGATTTGCCACCAGCGACCCGGGCACGCGTAGCACAAGCCGGGGCAAGGGGACAGGCAGCGGCGCAGCCAGAGAGTGGCGCGGAGGAATATTTCGATATCCCTGCGTTTTTGCGTCGACAGGCGGACTGATCGACGATCATTGTCCGCCTCTCGGTAGGGTGAGGGTGAGACAATGATCAGACAGAGGACGTTGCGGAATCCGATCAAGGCGACTGGCATCGGTTTGCATACGGGCGAGAAAGTATTTCTCACCCTGAGCCCGGCTCCTATCGACAACGGTATCGTATTCCGGCGCACCGATCTCTCCCCCGCGCAGGACATCCCCGCCTGCGCGCAGAATGTCGGTGACACAACGCTCTCTACCAGTCTCGGTCTGGGTGAGGCAAAGGTTTCTACGGTCGAACACCTACTGTCGGCTATGGCGGGTTTGGGCATCGACAACGCGTTTGTCGATGTCACTGCGCCCGAAGTGCCTATCATGGACGGCAGTGCAGGCCCCTTCGTCTTCCTCTTGCAGTCCGCCGGCATTGAAGAGCAGCCTGCCGCCAAAAAGTTTATTCGCATCAAGCGGCCGGTCACGGTAACCGATGGTGATAAAGAGGCTAGCCTGTTGCCTTTTGAAGGGTTCAAAGTGTCGTTCTCGATCGACTTTGATCACCCGGTGTTCCATGACCGTTCGGCGTACGCCGAGATTGATTTTTCAGCCACTTCTTTTGTTAAAGAGGTGAGTCGCGCCCGCACCTTTGGCTTTATGCACGAAATTGAATATCTGCGCGCCAGGGGTTTGGCCCGGGGTGGCAGCGTCGACAACGCGATTGTCGTGGACGAGTTCCGTATTCTGAATCAGGATGGCCTTCGCTACGAAGACGAGTTCGTCAAGCACAAGGTACTCGACGCCATTGGCGATCTGTACCTTTTGGGGCATTCGCTGATTGGTGAATTCCGGGCCCACAAATCGGGACACGCGCTCAATAATGCCGTCTTACGTGCCCTGCTTGCCCAGGAGGACGCCTGGGAAATGGTGACCTTTGAGGATGCCTCGGTAGCGCCTATCTCCTACGTCACGGCACCGGCCGTCGCACTCGCCTAAACGCGCCCGACCGGTTGATTTAAACGCTATTTGGTGGACTTTCAGACTTTGCCGCAGGCCGTGACCGTGGCATAGTTCACCCTCTTTGATCCGAGCCCACTTTTTTGAAACTGATTCTTGTCCATAAAACCGCCGCATCCCGCAGTATTGCTGTCGGGCGCTGGTCTGTGGCTGTGCTTTCAGTCGTGTGCCTCGGGCTGCCTCTGGGGTTGATGGCGCTGGGTTACGAGTTGGGTCAGCGCCAGGGTGCGCACGAAGCTCAGGCGGAGCGTTTGAGCGCTGCGGAGCAGGTGGTGAGCCAGCGAGCGAAGGAACTGGCGCAGTTGTCCTCGGATGCTCGTCGCACTTTAGGGGCCATGACCCGCAAGTTGGCAGAACTCCAGGCTCGCGTGACGCGTCTGGACGCCCTCGGTACCCATATTACTGCGCTCGCTGGGCTCGATGGGGGTGAGTTCGATTTCACGACAGATCCTGCTCTTGGTGGCCCTTTGGTGGTGCCTCAGGTCGATGAGCTCGATCCGGCGGCCCTGTCACAGGACATGGCGTTCTTCAGCGCCACCCTCGATGACCGGGATACCCAGCTCGATGTGCTCGCGGGCCTACTTTTTGACGCAGAAGCTCAGGCCGAGGCCATCCCGTCGGGGCGTCCGATTACCTCCGGTTGGCTTTCTTCAGGTTACGGCTACCGCAAGGACCCCTTTACCGGTCAGCGGGCCTGGCACCAAGGTGTTGATTTCGCGGGTAAGGCTGGCGGAGAGGTTGTGGCGGTCGCCAGTGGTGTGGTGAGTTGGAGCGGCGAAAAGGCCGGCTATGGCACCATGATTGAAGTGGCCCACGGCGATGGTTTGGTCACACGTTACGGCCATAACGACGAAAATCTTGTCGAAGTGGGTGATCTCGTCCGCAAAGGGCAAGCGATCGCCCTCATGGGTAACACGGGCCGTTCCACAGGGCCCCACGTACATTTTGAGGTGTATAAGCACGGGCGCCCGGTAGACCCATCGAGCTATATTCGCCGCACACTCCGCTGAACCTGTCTGTCTTCCTGATTAAGCGGCCCGAGCCTAATCAAGGCATCGGGGGACTCTATCGTTACGCAAGATTACTTTCATGATAACTACAGCACTCAAAAAGATTTTTGGCAGTCGCAATGACCGCGAGTTAAAGCGCATCGGCAAAATGGTAAAGAGCATCAATGAGCTCGAAGCCGACTATGACGCTTTGAGCGACGATGACCTCAGAGCCAAGACCGAGGAATTTCGCGGTCGGGTCACCGCCGGTGCCTCCTTGGATCAATTATTGCCAGAGGCTTTTGCCGCTGTTCGAGCAGCCGGCAAGCGAACCCTTGGGATGCGTCACTTTGATGTCCAGTTGATTGGTGGCATCGCGTTACACGAGGGCAAGATCGCCGAGATGCGTACGGGCGAGGGCAAAACGTTAGTAGCAACATTGCCGGCATACCTCAATGCCCTATCGGGCAATGCGGTTCACTTGATAACCGTCAACGACTATCTCGCGGCACGTGATGCCGCTTGGATGGCTCCCATTTACGAGTTTTTGGGTATGACGGTTGGTGTTATTCAGTCGCGCCAGAATCCAGTCGAGAAGCGCAACGCCTATGCCAGCGATATCGTCTACGGCACGAATAACGAATTCGGCTTTGACTATTTGCGCGATAACATGGCGTTCAGTATGGCCGATAAAGCCCAGGGAACCCTGTCGTTTGCGGTCGTGGATGAGGTTGATTCAATTCTTATCGACGAGGCGCGGACACCGCTCATTATTTCAGGCGCCGCCGAAGACAGCTCGGAACTGTACCGCACCATTAACAAGCTGATCCCAAAACTCTCCCCTGAACTTGAAGGTCAGGAGGGTGATTACACCGTGGATGAAAAGCAGCGCCAGATCGAACTGACCGAAGCGGGTCACGAAAAAATTGAAGAGATGTTAATGACGGCAAAGTTGCTCGCTGAGGACGACAGTCTCTATGCCGCCACCAATCTGGGTTTGCTGCATCATGTGCACTCGGGATTGCGGGCTCACGTCCTGTTTCAGCGCGACGTCGAGTACATTGTGCAGGACGGGCAGGTCGTACTCATCGACGAGCACACGGGTCGGACCATGCCGGGTCGACGACTCTCCGAGGGCCTGCATCAAGCGATTGAGGCCAAAGAGGGTGTGAATATACAGAGCGAGAGTCAGACGCTTGCTTCCACCACCTTCCAGAACTACTTCCGCCTGTACGACAAGCTGGCGGGTATGACTGGGACCGCCGATACTGAGGCGTTTGAATTCAGGCAAATTTATGGCTTGGAAGTCCTAGTGATTCCCACCAACAAGCCAATGACTCGTAACGACCTCAACGACCTGGTTTATCTCACTCGCGAAGAAAAGTTTGACGCTATCGTGGAGGACGTCAAATCCTGCATCGACAATAAAGCGCCGGTGCTGGTGGGTACGGCTTCGGTAGAGACCTCTGAGGAGTTGTCAGAGCGCTTCAAAAAATCGGGCATCGAACACAAGGTATTGAACGCAAAGTACCACGCGCAGGAAGCGGAGATCATCGCGCAAGCCGGTCGCCCCGGGGTGGTTACGATTGCAACCAACATGGCTGGTCGGGGAACCGACATCGTCTTGGGTGGCAATTTAGAGGCAGAACTTGCCGCCGCGGGGGAAGCCGACGACGCGGCTAAAGCGAAAATACGTAGCGAATGGGAGGCGCGCCACGACGGCGTTCTCGAAGCCGGTGGGTTGCATATTTTGGGCACCGAGCGCCACGAGTCTCGACGCATCGATAACCAGCTACGGGGTCGCGCGGGGCGTCAGGGTGATCCGGGGGTCTCTCGGTTTTACCTGTCCCTTGAGGACAATCTGATGCGTATTTTTGCCTCAGATCGGGTCAAGAGTTTTATGCAGGCTCTGGGCATGGAAAAGGGAGAGGCCATCGAACACAAGATGGTGACCAACGCGATCGAAAAAGCCCAGCGCAAAGTAGAGGGACGCAACTTCGACATTCGAAAGCAGCTGCTCGAATACGATGATGTGGCCAATGATCAACGTCGCATCATCTACCGGCAGCGCGATCAGTTATTGGGCGAGGAGGAGGTCTCCGAGATGATCACGCAGATTCGATCAGACGTGGTGAACGGCGCCATCGATGCGTTTATTCCGCCCATGAGCGTGGAAGAACAGTGGGACGTCCCCGGTCTTGAGCGCCAGCTGGAGGCTGAGTTCGCGGTGACCATGCCACTTCAGGCTTGGCTTGAAGAGGACACCACGCTGCACGAAGAGTCCCTGCGCGAGCGGATCGTCGAGGAAGTTCAGGCTGCCTACGATGCCAAGGTCAATATGGTGGGCGACAACATCCGCCAGCTGGAAAAACAGATTATGCTACAGGTGCTCGATACGCTGTGGAAAGAGCATCTCGCGACAATGGATCAGCTGCGTCAGGGTATCCATCTGCGCGCTTACGCCAATAAGAATCCTAAGCAGGAGTACAAGCGGGAGTCGTTTGCCCTGTTTGAATCCCTGCTTGATCGTTTGAAATACGAGGTGATTCGTTTTCTGAGCCATGTCCAGGTGCAGCGTCAGGACGAAGCTCAGGAAATTGAGCGGCGTCGCCGCGAGGCCGCAGCGAAGCAGCAGATCGCCTTTGAGCACGCCCAGGCATCGGCGGTGGCGCAGGCCGGCGAGGGTGTCGACGCCGCGCCAGTGGAACCCGAAAAACCGCAAACAATCGTGCGTAATACGCCCAAAGTGGGCCGCAATGATCCCTGTCCCTGTGGTAGCGGCAAGAAGTACAAGCAGTGTCATGGAGCGCTGGGGTAATGGCAATTCGCGTTCCGGGGGTGCGCCTGGGTGTGGCGCAGGCGGGTATTAAAAAGTCAGCCAAAGATGACCTGATCTTGATTGAGCTTGCCCCGGGATCCGTGGTGGCCGGGGTTTTTACTCAAAATGCCTTTTGCGCCGCACCCGTGCAGCTGGCACGCGCACATCAGGCCAAGACTCAGGGGAAAATCTGTTACTGGCTGATCAACACGGGTAATGCCAATGCCGGAACGGGTGAGGCAGGCATGCTCGCCGCGCAACGGAGCTGTACCGAGCTTGCAGCGCTAACCGAAACGGACGAGACGGGGGTTATGCCATTCTCGACGGGTGTGATCGGCGAGCCACTGCCAATTGAACGCCTCTGTGACGCCTTGCCTGTAGCAATTGAAGATCTTTGTGAAGACGGATGGGAGCGTGCAGCGGCAGCTATCTTGACCACGGATACAAGGGCGAAATTGGCCTCTCGCGAAATCAAGGTATTCGGTAAGACCGTGACGCTTGCCGGCATGGCCAAGGGGGCCGGGATGATCTGTCCGAACATGGCAACCATGTTGGCCTATGTCACCACGGATGCCCATGTTGACGTCCTGTTGTTGCAAACCTTAACGCAGCGTGCGATCGACGCGAGCTTCAATCGTATTACGGTCGATGGTGACACATCGACCAACGATGCGGCAGTGGTAGCGGCTACGGGTGTTGCGGCGGTGGAGATTACGGCAAACAATGCCGACGTCTTGGCCGACTTTGAGACTGCACTCACTGATCTCTGTCTTGAGCTTGCTCAAGGGATCGTGCGTGATGGCGAGGGCGCAACGAAGTTTGTTGAGGTGGCTATTGATGGCGGAAAGACGGCCGAGGAGTGTGATCGGGTGGCTTATACGATCGCCCATTCCCCCCTCGTCAAGACAGCGCTGTTTGCGAGTGATCCGAACTGGGGTCGCTTGCTTGCTGCGATTGGACGTGCGGGTCTGAGTGAGTTGGATGTTGAGAAGGTGACGATTCGTATTAATGATGTGTTGATTGCCGAGGGTGGTGCGCGGGCGGCGAGCTATACCGAAGAAGCGGGTGTCGCTGCGATGGCACCTACCGACTTGCGAGTCCAGATTGATTTAGGGCGCGGTGCGGCGTCATCGGTGGTCTGGACCACTGACTTCTCTTACGACTACGTCAAGATCAACGCGGAGTACCGGACCTGAATGGCCCAAGTTGTTCATGTTGCTGCAGGGGTTCTAACCGATAGCGGTGGACGCGTGTTGATTGCTAGACGCGCAGCCGCAAGTCATCAAGGGGGTCTGTGGGAGTTCCCCGGTGGCAAGGTCGAGCCCACCGAGTCTGGAGCGCAAGCCTTAGCGCGCGAGCTGGCTGAAGAACTCGGTGTTGAGGTTTTGGACTCCGAGCCCCTCATGCAAGTGGAACACGATTACGGTGACAAGTCGGTGTTGCTCGACATCTATCGTGTAAACCGCTGGACCAATGAGCCCCGGGGTTGCGAGGGGCAGCCTTTGGCATGGGTCATGCCCGAAGCGCTAGATGACTATGCGTTTCCGGCGGCCAATCAGCCCATCGTACTACGACTTCAGGGTGCCGGCGCGTAGCAGCAGCTCGGCGTGTAAGCCGTCTACCCGCTGGTGCAGGTCTTCCAGCGACGTGCTGTTGTCGATAACAATATCCGCCTGTTGTAAACGCTCTTCACGGGCCATCTGCGCGGCCATGATTTGTTGAACCAGCTCGGCGCTGTTGCCGTCCCGCGCCATCGTGCGCCTTAGCTGGGTTTGCTCCAACACGTCCACAACCACGGTTATATCGGCAAGGGTATTCTGCTTGGCTTCCAATAACAGTGGCGAGCTCAGGACTACGTATGGAGAGGTTGCTGCCAGCAGCTGTGCCCGTATCTCCTCGCGAATAGCTGGATGCGTGACGCCTTCCAGCCACTGTCGTTCCTCGGGGTTTTCGAACACGATTTTTCGAAGCGCTGTGCGATTTAACGAGCCGTCTTCCTGAATAACCGACGCGCCAAAATGCGCGGCGATAGCAGCGAGGGCAGGTTGTCCAGGCTCCACTACCTTGCGCGCGACCACATCCGCATCCACGATACAAATGCCGAGGGCTTCGAGCCGATCGGTGACGGCAGACTTGCCGCTGCCGATGCCTCCCGTGATACCTACAATAAAAGCCACCGCCACTTCCGTTCAGAGGCCGAGGAGAGCGTAATACTGAGTCGTGAGCGCTTCGCCGTAAAAAAGCGTTAGCAAACCCGCGCCCGCGAGATAGGGACCAAATGGCATAGGCGCATCCCGCTTGTGACGGCGCAGGATCACTAAGCTGATACCCACGAAGGCGCCGACAAACGACGACAAAATAATGATCAGCGGCAGCGCTTCCCAGCCGAACCAGGCACCGAGTGCAGCCAGTAATTTGAAGTCACCATAGCCCATGCCTTCTTTGCCTGTGGTGAGTCTAAATAACCAGTAGATGCTCCAGAGGGACAGGTACCCCATGGCGGCACCGATCACGGCGCTTTCCAGAGTACAGAAAACCCCCGCGAGGTTAACCAGTAGCCCCAGCCAAAGAAGTGGCAGGGTCAAGCTATCTGGCAGGAGACAGGTGTCGATATCGATACCGGTCAATACGATAAGAAAACCAATGAGTACAAGGGCCGCTACGAGCATCGCCGTCGGGCCAAACACGAGAGCAGCATAAAGACTCAACAGACCCGTGCAGAGCTCAACTACGGGATACCGCATGCTAATAGCCATACCGCAACCGCCACAGCGACCGCGCAAGAGCAAGAAGCTGATCACTGGAATGTTCTGCCACGGCCGAATGCGCGTATTACAGCCGGGGCAGTGTGATGGCGGCGAGGATAGCGAGAGGCGTGTTTCCTCCGGCGTAGGTTGTTCAAGCAGCTCGCAGCACTCAGCGCGCCAGGTTTGCTCCATCATTCTGGGGAGGCGAAGAATGACGACATTAATAAAACTGCCCACTACTAGGCCTAACAGCAGGGTGCTGGTGTAGAGGAACCAGGGGGTCTGAAAAGAGTCTAGCCAACCCATGTGAGTGGCCTTAAATAACCGATCCGAGCATAAAGATTGGCAGGTACATGGCGATCATGAGTCCGCCAATCAACACCCCAAGGATAGCCATGATCATGGGCTCCATCAGTGCGCTAAGGTTATCTACCGCGTCGTCGACCTGAGTCTCATATTGATCGGCGACCTTACCCAGCATTTCATCCAGCGCCCCCGACTCTTCGCCGATGGAGGTCATTTGCAGCAGCATGGTGGGGAAGAGGCCGGTGGCCCGAATGGATTGGTAAAGCGAGGTGCCCGAGGTAACGTCATCGCGGATTTGGAGAATTCCGGCGGAGTAGATAGCGTTACCCGCCGCTCCGGCGGTGGACTCAAGCGCCTCAACCAGGGGCACCCCCGCCGCAAAGGTTGTCGAAAGCGTCCGCGAGAATCGCGCGACCACCGAGTCGTGAACAATGCCGCCGATGATCGGCAACTTCAACGACAGCGCGTCAATGCGATCACGAAACTTTTTCGAGCGCAGCATGGCCTGGGAATATGACCAGCCGGCGCCCATGGTAGCGAGCAGAATAATGAACCACCAGGCCTGCACAAACTCGGAGATGCGCAATACGAATAAAGTAAAGCCCGGCAGGTCTGCACCGAAGCCCTTGAAGGTCTCGGCGAAAGTGGGCACAACCTTCACCAGCAAAATACCGGTGACGACAATCGCAACAACGATCACGGCAATGGGATAGGTCATGGCTTTTTTAATTTTGGCGCGCAGTGCTTCGGTTTTTTCCTTATAGGTCGCGACGCGATCGAGCATGATTTCCAACGTACCCGAGTCCTCGCCCGAGCCGACTAAGGAACAGAACAGGTCGTCAAAATACTTGGGATGCTTTGCCAAGGAAGGAGCGAAGCCGCCACCCGAGGCGACGTCGTCTTTAATGCTCGTCACCAGGGTTCGCATGGCCTCGTTCTCAAGCCCCTCAGCGACGATGTCAAAGCTTTGTACCAAGGGGACGCCGGCCTTCATCATGGTGGCCATTTGACGGGTGAAAATAGCGATATCCGAGGACTTAATTTTTTTACCGCCGAGCGAAAACAGGGGGCTGGCTTTTCGCTTTACCGTTTTGGCACTGATGCCTTGTTTTCGCAGCTGGGCTTTTGCCAGCGCTTGTGAGGCGGCGACAATCTCGCCCTGATTTTTACGGCCGTTTTTATCGAGCCCGGTCCAGACAAATGTATTTTGTGCCGCCATACCTTCCGTGGTCTCCGACTGTTAGTCTGTGGTCACGCGACTTATTTCTTCGAGGCTGATCAATCCGGCAGCTGCTTTACGCAGCGCGGAAAGTCTTAGGTCGTTGAAGCCTTCCTGACGCGCCTGTTCGCTTAAATGGATCGAGTTTCCGCCATCCATGATCAAATTGGCAAGGCCCTTGGTAATCTTGACGACTTCGTAAATACCTACTCGGCCTTTAAACCCGTCCTTGCAGGCCGAGCAGCCCACCGCACGTTTGAGGTTGGCGGTCTCGAGCATCTCTTCAGTAAATCCCAATTCGAACAGGGCTTCAATCGGGACTTCGGTCTCGGGAATGCTGCATTGCTTGCACAGGCGCCGCGCCAAGCGCTGGGCGATAATTAACGACACGGAAGAGGCAATGTTAAAAGCCGGAACACCCATGTTCAGCAGTCGCGTGATGGTCTCCGCCGCGCTGTTGGTGTGCAGGGTTGAGAGTACGAGGTGGCCGGTCTGGGCGGCTTTGATCGCGATCTCCGCAGTCTCGAGGTCCCGAATCTCACCGACCATGATGATGTCCGGATCCTGGCGTAAAAACGACCGCAGGGCTTCGGCGAAGTTCAGCCCCACTTTATTATTCACCAATACCTGATTGATGCCTTGCATATTGATTTCTACAGGATCTTCCGCCGTAGAAATATTGCGCTCGGCAGTGTTCAAGATGCCTAGGCCAGTGTACAGCGAGACGGTTTTACCTGAGCCAGTTGGGCCAGTCACCAGAATCATGCCCTGGGGTTTCGAGAGGGCATCCATGTAAAGGGCTTTTTGCTCCTCCTCGTACCCCAGGGCGTCAATGCCCATCTGCGCCGAGGAAGGGTCCAAAATACGCAACACGATTTTTTCCCCGAACATGGTGGGGAGGGTGTTAACCCGAAAATCGATGGCGCGATTTTTGGACAGCTTCATTTGAATACGACCGTCTTGGGGGATCCGCCGTTCGGAGATATCCATCTGGGACATCACTTTGAGTCGAGCGGATAGGCGCGGTGATAGATTGCGCGGCGGACTCGCCACCTCGCGCAGAATACCGTCGGTCCTGAAGCGAATACGATAGTCCTTCTCATAGGGCTCGAAGTGAATATCCGAGGCCCCTTGTTTGATGGCATCGAGCAATACTTTGTTGATAAAGCGAACAATGGGCGTGTCGTCAGCCGCGCTCGGGGCATCCTCATCGGCTTGGGCCTCAGCGCCTTCGGCCATTGTTAGATCAAATTCGCCGTCCTCGCCAAGGTCTCCCATACTCGAGTCGAGGGAATCATGGTCGTCCAGTAACTCCCCGAGCAATCGTGCCAGGGATTTTTCGTCGACCAATACCGCGTCGGTGCCGATG
>Ga0233450_10000902_pt1 | contig 33095 bp, 29 predicted proteins | sample 011ome_30_FD_189956 | JGI IMG/M metagenome (GOLD analysis project Ga0233450, IMG submission 189956) | Coastal salt marsh microbial communities from the Groves Creek Marsh, Skidaway Island, Georgia - 011501CT (spades assembly) | ecosystem: Environmental > Aquatic > Marine > Intertidal zone >... | reverse complement strand
TTAGCCTTCAAAAGGTCCTCAGTTAAGTCTAATGGGAATCCATAAGTATCGTACAACTTAAATGCTGTCTTACCAGAGAACACTTCATCTTGTGAGTGGTTAGTGAGCTCATCATTAAGTATTTTAAGTCCTCTACTTAAGGTTTCTCTAAATTTAGTTTCTTCATATTCTAGCGTTTCTTTGATAAGTGAAATATTATTACCTATCTCTGGATATGCTTCTCCCATAGTTTCGATGAGTGTTGGTAAAAGTTGATGTAATAATGGTTTCTTATACCCTATCAAGTCTGCATGTCTGGTTGCACGTCTGCATATTCTCCTTAGAACGTATCCCCGTCCTTCATTAGATGGTAATACGCCATCAGCTATTAAAAATGCTGTTGATCTTAGATGATCTGCGATAACTCTATAACTAGCGATATCATCATCTGGGGATTTTTTAACTACATTTGTTATCTTATCTATTATTGACTGGAATATATCAATATCAAAATTTGAGTGAGTTCCATTAAGAACAGCAGTCATCCGTTCTAAACCCATTCCTGTATCAATGGATGGATTTGGTAGGTCAATTCTTCTTGATGAGTCAACCTGCTCATATTGCATAAAGACTAAATTCCAAATTTCGACAAAACGATCCCCATCTTCATTAGGTGATCCTGGTGGTCCTCCATCGATGTGATCGCCATGATCGTAAAAAATTTCTGAACAAGGACCACATGGACCTGTATCGCCCATTGACCAAAAATTATCACTTGTATTTATTTTTATTATTTTATCATCACTTAATCCTGAAATCTTTTTCCATAAATTAAGTGCATCTGCATCTTCATGAAATACGGTTACTAGAAGCTTTTCTTTTGGAATTGCATATTCCTTAGTTATCAATTCCCATGCATATTCAATAGCACCTTCTTTGAAATAATCACCAAATGAAAAATTACCCAACATTTCAAAAAATGTATGATGTCTGTGAGTGTATCCTACATTGTCTAGATCATTATGCTTTCCACCTGCTCTCACACATTTCTGTGAAGTGACAACTCTTTCAAGGTCAGTTTTTTCAACACCGGTAAAAAAATTTTTAAACTGAACCATCCCAGCATTTGTAAATAGTAACGTAGGATCGTTAAGTGGTACGAGGGGACTTGATTTATTTATTATATGATTTTTTGATTTAAAATAATCAAGAAAAACATTCCTAACTTCATTTGATGTAATCATAAAACGATTATAAACTAGTGATAGTTTCTATGTCTATAATGTTTGATGTTTATTCGGAGATCTGAACATTTTTTTCATCATCATGAACTGCTTCATCAATCATTTCATCTTTCTTACTATATGAATTTCTTATCTTCTGTTCGATATCATCTGCAATTTCAGAATGATTTTTTAGAAATTGTCTTGCATTTTCTTTACCTTGACCAAGCCTCTCATCACCATATGCGTACCAAGAACCGGCTTTGTCAATTATTCCAATCTTTACACCAAGATCTATTAGTTCACCAGCTTTAGAAATACCTTCTCCATACATAATATCAAACTCTACTTGTTTGAATGGAGGTGCGACTTTATTTTTTACTACTTTACATCTAGTCTCGTGTCCAATAACCTCGTCTTTTTCTTTAATTTGAGTAACCTTTCTTATATCAATTCTCACAGAAGCATAAAATTTCAGCGCATTACCGCCAGTTGTAGTTTCTGGACTTCCAAACATTACGCCAATTTTCATTCTTATTTGATTTATAAAAATCACCATAGTATTTGATCTGGATATTGAACCCGTTAGTTTTCTTAATGCCTGACTCATTAATCTTGCTTGAAGGCCTGGTAGTGAGTCACCCATATCTCCTTCAAGTTCAGCACGTGGTGTTAAAGCAGCGACGGAATCAATAACTAACACACTAACAGCACCAGTTCTAACAAGAGTATCTGCAATTTCTAGAGCTTGTTCTCCAGTATCAGGTTGCGATATTAATAGCTCTTCTATATTTACCCCAAGTTTCTTCGCATAAGATGGATCTAGAGCATGTTCTGCATCAATGAACGCACAAACCCCACCTTTTTTCTGGGATTCTGCTATTGTATGTAATGCCAGCGTTGTCTTACCAGACGACTCAGGTCCATAAATTTCAATCACTCTACCCTTTGGAAAACCACCTATCCCTAATGCAATATCAAGCCCAAGGGAACCGGTTGAAATTGATTCCATTTCTACAACAACCCCATCAACACCAAGTTTCATAATTGAGCCCTTACCAAACGACCTTTCAATTTGGGTTAAGGCTGTCTCTAAGGCCTTATTTTTTGCACTATCTGTTGCATTTTCTGTTTCAACTGCGTGTAGCGTTTTATCCGACATATCTATATACCTTTCCGTAAAGCATTTAGTGATTTAAACTTTTGTACCACTTTTGTTCTCATTCAGTCAAGCACAAAATTGTAATTAGGATTTCTAATCAAAAATTATTTTCTTTACTGTTAAATTTAATTCCTCAAGGGTAAAGGGTTTATTTAAGAAATAAACTTCTTTTTGTTTTTCTACATTGAGATCTTGGTTATTTTCAGTGTAACCAGAAATAAATAATATCTTTTGATCTGGCAGAATTTTTTTTACTTCATTAACCAATGTTGGACCATCCATTTCTGGCATCATGACATCAGTAATGATCAAATCATATCCAATATTTCCATTCTTAATAAGGTTTAACCCCGAAACACCATCATAAGCTTCGGCTACCTCGTACCCAGATAATTCCAGTGCTTTTTTAGTAAACATTCTGACAGAGTCTTCATCTTCTACTAATAGAATTCTTCCATCACCTGTTATATCTTTTTTAAGAGACTCATCTTGATTTATAATTGGGATGGGATCCAAAACATTATCTTCGAAATACCTTGGAATATAAATATCAAATCTTGTACCAGATTCTGGCATGTTATCTGAGACAAAAATATAACCATTAAGCTGCTTAATTATGCCGTAAACCATGGATAAGCCCAGTCCTGTCCCATTATGACCTTTACTTGAGTAAAATGGTTCAAAAATCTTATCCCTTAAATCTTCAGGAATACCAATACCATTATCTTTAATAGTGATTTTTACATAATCTTTTTCTATCATTTGATTGTTTAGATCCTTTGGAATTTCCATCTCAGATATGTTTGAAGTACTGATAGTTATTTTCCCATCAGTTTTTTTGGACTCAATGGCATCACGAGCGTTAATCACTAGATTTGTTATGACAGATTCAAATTGATTTGAATCTCCTTTTATCAACCAAAGATCTGACTCATGATCTATTTCAATTGTTATTTTGTCACCCACAAGACGATTAAGTAATGTAATTTGCTCTTGTAAAATGTCCGTTAGTGATATGATCTCTAAATTAAAATTTTGTTGTCTTGAATACGCGAGTAACTGTCTGACGATGCCAGCTGCTCGTTGAGCATTATCCCTTATTTCATGTAATTCTCGAAAAGTTGGATCTTCAGGTTTGAAACGTAAGATAAGTAAATCGGTGGATACAATTATTGCGGTGAGAACATTATTAAAGTCATGTGCAACCCCTCCTGCCAATTGACCAATGGATTGCATTTTCTGATTTTGATAGGATTGTTTATCAATTTCTATTCTATCATCTTCAACATCCACTCTCGAATTACTATCAGCTAGAAGGTCGTATAGATATACAATGCCTAATGTGGATGTTGAAATTATTATGAGCAGTGGTAATAAAATTGGTTTCAGAAAAAATATTGAAGTACAAAGTAACAGTGCTAGAGCAATGTATAACTTATTTCTAGTTTTTAAAAGATTATTTAAATCTATAAATTTTTTCGTTTCTTTCATGCCTTTCTTGTGCTTCCACAGATAGTGTAGCAGTTGGTCTAGCTTCAAGTCGAGCTAAACCGATTGGTTCACCAGTTTCTTCACAGAAACCGTATTCACCATCTTCAATACTCTTTAATGCCTTATCAATTTTTGAAATTAATTTTCTTTGGCGATCTCTAGCTCTTAACTCAACAGATCTATCTGTTTCATTTGATGCCCTGTCTGTGTCGTCAGGAAAGGAATTTTTTTCTTGAAGATTTTCAAGAGTAAGCTTTGAATTTGAGATTATTTCTTGCTTCCAATTTAGAAGCTTATCTTTGAAGTACTTCAGATGCTTATCACACATGTACTCTTCAGTTTCACTCGGGATATAATCATCTGTTTTGGTCATCATTATTCCATAAACTAAATTAATAACACTTATATAGTCTGATATAGAATACTAATCAATAAGTTATGAGATAAAAAGTTTAATTTATCCCCTAACAATTAATAAAAAAACTACTGGCTTAATAATTTTTTCTGCAGAGAACTGCTGGTAGTTGTATACTGAAGTGTGAGCTTTTCTTCTGGATTTATTTTTTTATAAACGGCATGAGACATTAAAGCACATTCATGGAATCCGGATAATATCAGTTTTAATTTTCCTGGATATGTATTGATATCACCAACGGCGTAAATACCTGATATGTTAGTTTCGAAAGTTTCTGTATTTACTAATATCCTATTCTCTTTCAGACTAAAACCCCAATCACAAAGGGGACCAAGCGACATTGTCAAACCAAAAAAAGGCATAAGTATTTCACAAGGCAATTCCAATTCTGAATCTTTTGTTTCACATATTACCGATTTTAAATCACCGTTTGCTCCAATAAGTTCAATGACTTGACCCACATGAAAATTAATTTGATTGTTGTCACGAAGTTCCATAACTTTTTTTACAGTAGATGTCGCTCCTCGAAAATTATCCCTTCTATGAACGAGTGTCAGGCTTTTTGTGATTTTATACAACTCAACTGTCCAATCCAGAGCACTATCCCCTCCACCAAGTATAACGATGTCTTTATCCTTAAACCTGTCTTTCTTATCAATAGAATAGCGAACACATTCATTATACAACTCTAGATTTGGAATATTTGGTTTTTTTGGTTCAAATGAACCACCACCAGCAGCAACAACAATCACTTTACATATGAAGGTTAATTCTTTGTCTGTTTTTACTTGCCAGGTATTTTCATCAATTTTTGATATATCAATAGCAAGTTGTTCAAGGTGAAATGTTGGTCCAAAGGGTTTAATTTGTTTTAATAAATTTTTTGTTAAATCATCACCTGTGATCATTGGGTAAGCAGGTATGTCATATATTGGTTTCTCAGGATATAGCTGAGCGCATTGACCACCAGGTTTATCCAATATATCCAAAACATGGCAGTTGATATTTAACAATCCTAGCTCAAAAACTGCAAATAAACCAACTGGACCAGCACCTATAATAAGAGCATCTGTGTGAATTTCATTAGACATTAACAATTACCCTAAAACTGAGTCTCTGGTGTTCTTACAGTTAAGCCATCAAGATCAGATTCCAATTTTATTTGACATGAAAGCCTACTGTTATCTTTTACGTTTAATGCAAAATCAAGCATATCCTCTTCCATTTCAGATGGTTCTTTGATTTTGTTTATCCATTCTTTTTCAATATAAACGTGACAAGTGGCACATGAGCAACCCCCACCACAATCTGCCTCAATTTCGTATATATCATTTTTTTTTGCACATTCCATAAGGGTCTCCCCTTCAACCGCATTAACTGATTTTTTTATACCCTTTGAATTTATGAAATTTATTGTAATCATTGTTAATCTTTCGTGTAGTACCAATATTAATATAGTGTTATCTTTTATTTTTTCAATTTGAGATAAACAAGCTTGTGATTAATTGAAATGATTTTCTCATGTAATATATTAATTATTCCTTTAATTGTTTGATTAAATTTCTTTACTATACTATAGTTATTAGCTAACAATTTAGTTTAAATATTATCACATAAACTATTATATTTATTGAAAAATTGATTTAATAAAATGAGTAACTTAAAGATTGAAAAAGGAACGGATAAAAATCTTCCACAGAACAGCATAAATCATGCAAATGATGATGATATATACGCAGCAAGCCTCATAGAAAAATTAAACAACAGGAAATCAAAAAGATCAAAAAGTCTAACTTTTTTTATAACAATCTTTTACATACTTACTTGTGGCGGAATTTTCTATTATTTCAACAAGAACAACCTCTCAAATCTTGAATCCATAATTCAATTACTTCTAGAGCAAAGGATCCAAATATATGTTGCCCTATCACTAATTTTTATACCCATCATATGGTTATACATTTCATTGATCGGCAAAATACATGACCTAACAATTTTATCAAACGGTCTTCTTAATGCAGCACTTCGATTAACTCACCCAACCAATTCATCAGAAAAAGCTATTAAAACTCTCAGCGGGGCAATAAAAAGTGAGGTTAACCAAATCACATCATCTGTTAATGATGCAATCAAGAAAACAAGCGACCTAGAGAAATCCCTCTCAATAGAGTTGGATAACATAAATGAAACCATTAATTTAAGTCAATCAAAACTTGAGAATACAATCAATTTACTTAAAGCCCAAAAGGATGAATTGATGTCATCATCAAAAACAGCAAATTCTGATTTACAAAATATACTTGAAACAATAGACACAAGAAGCATCCATCTTGGTTCAGAGATCAGCTCTTATGTTAATCGTTTAAAAGAACTTGAAGAAAGCATAAATGAGAAAATTGAATTATTTGATCAGTCCATAAATAAAATTCAAAATGCATCCAACACAATTAACTTGAATAGCACGGAGATTGCAGAAAATTTAGATCAAACAAACAATAAAATTTTTGATCAAACTCAAATCATTAAGTCAACCAAAGATGAATTAGATCTGAGCCTAAGTAATATTAATTCAATGGTTTCAGGTCAAAACAAGAGACTTGATCAATCAATTTCAGAATTAAAAAATATTAGTGAGCTAATTGACTCAAAATTGATTAATGCAGATGACCTTTTGAATAACTTCCGTGAAGTAATCGAACCAAAGTTATTGAATGTCTTCAACGATCTTGCAAATGATATCCAGTCCCTTGAAACAATATCACAAGAATTTGAAACTAAAATATCTCTCGTTGGACAAGAAACAGTCTCAAAAATTGATGATAAACTAAGCGAAGAAATTAAGATGAACACTCAATTGTCAGACTCGTTACTCGGCATTTCATCAAATATTGACTCTCAAATAAAAGAACAACTGAAGAAAATAGAAGATATATTCTCTAATTTACAAAATGATACAAAATCGACCATAGAGGATCAAAAATTTGAGTTAGAAAAAACTTTTGATCAAAAAGTACTGGAGTTCAATGCAAAAACAAAACTTATGAATGAGTCCATCAAGGAAATCACAATTGAAACTACAGATCAGTTAAATTTAACGATTAATGAAATTCTCAAAACAATAAAATCAAACTTTAGTGAAACATCTAAAATTACTGACACAGGACTTAAATCAATTCAAGAAAAGACTCATCAAGATTTAATTGAATTAAGCTCGAGATTAATGCAGAAAACATTAGAATTAGGTGAACATACAACTTCAAACATAGATAAAATTTCTGAAGACATAACACAAAAAATTATTCAGTTTAAAAATCAAGCAAGAAATATATCGGATGATTTAGCTTCTGAAATATCAAACAAGACAATAAAATTGACTGCTGATATGGTCGGTATTCAATCAGATACCATAAATAAAATTAACAAAGAAATTAACAATCTATCAGTCGAATACAAAGATAATATTAGTGAGCTTGTTAATGCTTCAACAACCCTCTCCGATGAGCTTAATATAACGAAAAACATGGTTAAAAGAGAACTTTTTGAACTACCGGATGAAGCTTCAAATTACCTAAATAAGATGAGAAATGTAATTGAAGAACAAATAAGTGCAATATCAAAACTAAATAAATTAATATCTGATTATGATAATTACAGAGATATAGATGATGGTTCATATAAATCGGTAGACGAACAAACCACTATAATACAAAAATCCAAATCTAATGAAAAATCACCCCCTTCACAAAAGAAAAGTAAATCAAGAGACTGGTTACTACCTGAAATTTTAACACCAAATTCCAGGTTAAATGAGAAAAAACAGCAAGCAGATAATCAGAAATTAGAGACGTTAGAAAATGAACTCCTTGATACTCTCAAATTTGATTATGAAAAAATATATTCAATACTAACAGATAAAAAACCAAGTGCAGTATGGGAATCTTTTTATAGTGGTGAAGAGCAAGTTATTTCTGAAAAAGATTATTCAAGACTTGGAAAGAGATTATTTAATGCAATTAAAACACGATATTCTGAGAATAGAAACTTTAGGAGTCTTGCAAATAAATATCTAAAGTCCTTTGAAGAAATCATAAATAATTATCAAAGAACAAATGATGAAAATGAGATTAGGCTTTTATTAGACTCGGAATCAGGTATTTTATTTATTCTAATATCCCACTCAATTGGAAAACTTGACTAATAAATATTTGCAAACACCATGAATAACGCCAGAAACAACTTCAATGCATACATTGGAATTAAATTATTATCCTGAAATATTTAAATTAAATGATAGCTTTTCTATTTCTAGAGGAACTAAAAATACCGCGGAGATTATCAAAGTTGAGGTCACAGATGGTAAAATACAAGGTGTTGGTGAATGTACGCCAAACCCAAGATACAAAAGAAATATTCATACAGAATTGCTTGAACTCAGCAAAATAAAAAAAACCATTGAACAAAATCACCGTATTATAAACCAAAATAATCTATCTGAGTTATTCACACCAAGTCCAGCAAGATCTGCTGTAGATATTGCATTATGGGATTATTTTTTAAAAAAAAATGGCCTTTCGATTTGGGATTATTTTAAAATCCAAAGACCACAAAATTTAAAAACAATGATAACCCTGGATCTTTCATCTCTAGATAAGACAATGACAAGAGCATCAAAATATAATGACTACGCAATTTTCAAAATAAAACTTGATGGAACTGAGAATGATTATAGCAAGATTCATAATATAAGAAATTTATACCCCAAAAAAAGAGTCATTGTTGATGCAAATGAGTCAATAGCAGCCAGAGACTTGGGTAGATATTTAGAGTACGCAGAGAGATTTAATATTGAAATGATAGAACAACCAATGAAAGTTGAATTTGATTTTTTGCTGAAAGATATCAAAGCAAAAACAATCATATGTGCTGATGAGTCATGCCATATATCAAATGATATCGAAAAAATTAGTCAATATTATGATGCAATTAATATAAAGTTAGATAAATCTGGAGGACTAACTGAAGCGATGAATATGGTTAAAGCAGCCCAAAAAAAAGATCTAAAAATTATGTCAGGTTGCATGCTTTGTACATCCCTAGGGATTGCTGCATCTCAAATAATTGCTTACCACGCAGATTACATTGATCACGATGGCCCTCTGTTTTTAGAGAAAGATAGAGATCACGCTTTATCATATCATATAGATAGAGTCTCAATTGCGAGAAGTTATTTGTGGGGATGAATGATGGATATAGTTCAATTACTCAACGCTAAGGGTGTTTTACCATCAAAGTCAGTCATTGAAAATCTCATTCTCTTATCAAAGCAGTATGGTATTGAAACTTACCTACTTACTACTATTGAAAAAAAATATATTCTCAAATTAAATAAAAACCCCACAAACCAGCTAACAGTTTTAAAAAAGATTTATGATGACCTAAGGGATATCAAATTTATTTCCCTGAAAATTTATTATTCTGATAACGATCTATTGCTAATGGAATATTTTGAAAATGATAAAAATTATATTCTCGCAATTGACGATTATGAAATAATTGCTAAATTTCTCTCAGAATTACATTCAAAAAAAGGTACATCCTATGGTTATGGATATTCCACCTATCTAGGTAATGTAATACAAAATAATGAAAAATCATCAAGTTGGACTAAATTCTTTTTAAAGAATAGATATGATTATTATCTAGAGATATTACTAAATAGATCCTTGATCGATAAGAGAAGATACAATAAGTATAAAAATTTCAGAGAAGTAATAAAAGAGAATTTAACAGAGCCAAGTCACCCCTCTCTTTTGCATGGTGATATTTGGAGAGGAAATATATTAATTAATAGGCAAGCTAAAACTCATACATATCAAATAATTGATCCTGCAATATTCTATGGAGACTATGAATATGAGTTGGCATACATCTATCAAAATGGAACATTTGGAAGAGGCTTTTATGAATGCTATGACGAAATAAATAAAATCAGTGATGAATTTTGGGAGTTTAAAATTTTGATATATCAGATTATTCCACTCATGCAATATGCAATATTGGAAAACAAGTTTTACTTAAGAGAAATCGATAAAATAATTGATTATTTTGGAAGAGCTTGATGTATAGAGCTATTAATACTTCAATTATATGGTAATTTTATTATAATGTGTAAATCAGATAATTGAGATAGAACTAATGCATTTATATATAAAAAAAATATTCTTACTAATCTCATTCTTCTTATTACCACTAATTCAATATGCTCAAGCTGATGAAGTAAGTGCTAAGAAGTGTATCCAATTTTCTCAGATTGGATTACACAAACCGGCAATAGCTAATTGCCAAAAAGCATTAAATGAGGACACTAACCAGACAAGAAAAGATTTACTATTTTCTCTTGCAAATTCATATTATTCTCTTAACAACAATCAATTAGCAAAAAATACTATAAATAAGTTATTTGAGGTAGATAGGAAACCAAACGCAGATACTTTCTACCTAGCAGGGTTGATTGATCTAAATTTGAATAATTATTCAAGAGCATCTAATTTAATTGAAAAATCAATAGAACTTGGCAAGACAGGAATTGATACAAAAAGACAATATTCACGAGCATTATTCAAATCCGGCGAAGAATCTAGAGCTATACTAATACTCATGGGTTTAAAATACGAAACTCCAAATGATATTCAATCAATATCACAACTGGCTGAAAATTACATCATGATAGGTGATACAGAAAGAGCAAAAAAATTAATCCATGAGATTATAGAGATTAATCCTGATTATTCATATTCATATTATCTAAACCACCTCATATCAAGACTCGACAATGATGACAATTCAGCTTTAGCAAGTCTAAACAAGGCTATTATGAGAGATAGGGATAATACAAAATTCTTAACCGAAAAAATAAAACTACTTGGATCGCTTAAAAAATTTGATATGGCGAAATTTAATATTTCTATTTTAGATGAAGCAGATAAAAATTCTGAAATAATTTCAGAGCTTGTAAACGAAATAAGAAATGCTGAAGCATTGGATACTCTTCAAAAAGCTCAGCTAAATATTAAATCCAAGAATTACGAAGAAGCGTTAAAATATTATAATAAATTAATTAGTGATAATAATTCTGATCCATTTTTATATTTCGAGAGAGGTCAAATTCTGCACATATTAAAAGATTATAGAAATGCGGAAATTGATTTAAAGAAAGCATTATCCTTAAATGCAGATCTAGAGAGTAAAAATATATATTTCATCATTGGAAAAAATTATTATCAAATGGGGAATATAGAAAAATCAATTGAATACATAGATTATGAATTAAGATACAATAATTCAAATACAAAGGCACTCAAATGGCAAATTAGAACTTTATTTGAACAAGGGAACTATGCAGATGCAGAGTTATATGCGAATAGGTTAATTGCCATAAATCCAAAATCTCCTGATGGATATGCAATACTAGGAGATATAAAACTGCTCATGGGTAAAATTTCAGAGAGCAATGACCTTCATAGCAAAGTTATTGAAATTGCTCCAAATTATAAAATTGCAACCAAAAAGAAATTAAATTAAAAAGTTAAATTTTTTCTTCTAAATCTAGATAAAAATATATATAACTAATCTTACTTTAATAGAATTTATCGCATATAAACTAATGCGTAAAATAATTTTACAATGGGAGAGAATATGTCAAATACACCTTGGAAATCAGATCAGTGGCTTACTAGCCAATGGAACTTCGCCCCAGAAGTTACAAAGGAAATAAATTTTCCTGAAAAAATACAAATACATGATGTAACACTGCGTGATGGTGAACAACAAACAGGAGTTGCATTTAATTATGATGATAAAATTCGTATTGCTGAGGCATTAGCTGAAGCCGGTATCCATAGAATTGAAGCGGGTATGCCAGTTGTTTCACATCAAGATGCAAAAGTTGTCTCAGATCTTGCAAAAAGAAACCTTGGACCTGAAATATTCTCATTCGCAAGATGCATGGTTGATGATGTGCAAAGAGCAGTAGACGCAGGAGTATCAGGTGTTGTTATGGAAGTTCCATCAAGTCAACATCTAATTGAATTAGGATATAGATGGGAATTTGAACGAGCTGTGGATCTATCTATTGAGTCTACAAAATACGCTCATGAGCAAGGATTGAAAGTGGTATTTTTTCCAATCGACTTTACAAGATCGGATTTAAAATGGGTTATTGATTTAATTGAGAAAGTTGGTAATGAAGGGCATATGGATCATCTGGCACTAGTCGATACTATGGGGGCAACTTCAATTCACGCAATGCCATATTTTGTAAATGCAATTAAACAAAGGATCAAAGTGCCGCTCGAAGCACACTTCCATCAAGACTTCGGACTTGGTATTGCTAATACATTGATGGCTGTGTCAATGGGTGTTGAGGTAATTCACTCAACAGTTCTTGGTCTAGGTGAAAGAGCTGGTAACGTTCCTACTGAGGAAACTGTGATGGCGCTAAAGACTCTTTACAACAAAGATATTGGCATTAAAACAGAAAAACTAAAAGGAATTGCTGACCTAGTTACTGAACTTGCTGGCGTGAGAGTGCCATCCAACAGACCGATAGTTGGTGATGATCTATTCAATGTTGAGTCTGGTATCATTGCAAACTGGTTAATTAATTGCGGATATGAAAATCAAACAGAACTATTCCCATTTAGACCAAGCATGGTTGGGCAAGCTGAACCTGAGATAGTTATTGGTAAAGGCTCTGGTATTGACTCTATTAAAGACAGATTAAATAGATTCCAAATAAAAGCAGATGATAAGCAAGCAATGGATATTCTTTTAGCTATCAAAGATTGGGGTCTAAAGCATAAGAGACTTATGAACGATGATGAATTCAGAGCTATAGCTGAAGAAACACTATCATAAAGGAAAAGATATGAAGATTGATCATTACGCCCGTGGCGGGTTCAACGTCAGCTACGAGGAGAGAGTCTCCCCTGCTGAATTAAGAAAACAAAGAATTGATAAGGCTAGAGCCGAACTCAAAAAAGCGGGGCTGGATGCTATCCTTGTTTGGAAAGATGAGAACCAAAGATATCTTACAGATCTCAGGCCTCAGATAATCCATGGTAAATCTTCATGTTTGAATGGCGCATTACTAATTGAAAACGAAGATCCAATACTTTTCTGTTCTGGAGGCGAAAGAGACAGAATTGATAGAACAATGCCTTGGATCAAGGAAGTTCATACAATTCCAATAATTGAAGAGAAAGCACTTATTCATGGTTTAGTTAAGGATATTCTCGGACCAGTTCTCAAGAAGTACAAAATAGACAAAGGCAAACTTGGTCTAGATGAATCAAATGTTATCTTTCATAAAGCTTTGCAGGAATATTTCCCTGATCTATCTATAGAAGATGGTGATACTCCAATGCAACATGCAAGGATGATAAAACTGCCTGGTGAAATTGTTATGCTTGAAGAGGCAACAGCAATTGCAGATGCTGTTTGCGCAACTGCTATTAACTCTGTCCAAGAAGGTGTTAGGGAATGTGATATAGCAGCAAACGCAATGCATACATTATATACACTTGGGGGTGAATATTCACATGTCACAACTCCTTTTGTTGCATCTGGTGAACATATGGCGCCCCCCAACAGAATTTGCTCTGACAAAATTGTAAGAGATGGTGATCTAGTTTTCATTGATATTGGTGCAGCATGGAATGGTTATTTTGGTGATATGGCAAGAACTGTTTACTGCGGAACTCAGGCATCTTTCCCATCAAAGGAACAAAGAAATGTATATAGCGCGGTATATTATGGTTTGAAAGCTGGCATTGCTGAAATGCGTCCTGGTAGAACGAATAAAGATGCTGCAAATGCACTTATTAATGAAGCATCTAAATTTGGACTTGGTGGACGTTTTTTATCACTATTTATCGGTCATGGAGTCGGCATAGGAGCAAATGAACCACCATATATAGGTGAAACACTTCCTGGAGCTCCTGAATACGAATTCAAACCTGGTATGGTATTCGCAGTTGAGCCCCTAATCTGGATAGACGGTGTAAGAGGCGGAGGTGGAGTTAGACTTGAGGAAATGGTTTTAGTCACAGATGACGGTCCTCATATCATGTCTCGTACTCCATTTGATGAGAGATTAATTGAAGTAAAATAATTTTATAAAAAGGAATTGGATAATGGCAAAAACAAAAATATTTATAACTCAACCAATTGCTCAAAGTGCAATTGATAGACTTGAAGCAAGAGGAGATGTTGAGCTAAAAGTATACCCAGATGCATCTAAAATCATACCTTATGATACATTACTCGAAGAGGTTAAGAGTTGTGATATTTTATACTGCCTACTTCATGATGTTGTTGATAAGAAAATCATGCAAGCTAATCCAAGTCTCAGAGCTGTAGCATCTCAGTCAATTACACCAGATAGAATTGATGTCAAAGGAGCAACAGAGATTGGCATGCCAGTGACTGTAATACCTGCGGTTGTAACAGATGCTACTGCTGATATTGCTTTTGGATTATTGTTATGTGTAGCTAGAAGAATTCTCGAAGCAGATAGATTTGTCAGAGCCGGTGGTTACCCAGGCGCACAATCTGCTATGTTCCTTGGTGGTGATGTATCGGGAAAAACACTTGGTTTAGTTGGTGGAAGAGGTAGAATCGGAAAAGCAACTGGACTAAGGGGTAAAGGCTTTGGTATGAAAGTTCTCTATTGGGGACCGAATAGAATGGACCCAAGTGAAGAAAAGGAATACGGATTTGAATATGTTGAGTTTGATGAACTATTTAAACAATCAGATTTTGTCTCCGTCCATGCAGCAGAACGTCCTGAAACAATCCACTTAATCTCTGATAGAGAGTTTAAACTAATGAAAAAATCAGCATACATAGTAAATTCAGCTCGTGGTCCAATAATTGATGAAAAAGCTCTTGTAAGGGCTCTTCAAAATAAGGAAATTGCTGGTGCTGGTCTTGATGTTTATGAAAACGAACCTCAAATCGAAAAAGAACTATTTGAAATGGATAATGTCGTACTAGCACCACATTTGGGTTCTGCGGGTAAAGACGTAAGAGAAGGAATGGCTCATCGAGTGGTTGATAATATTGAAGCGCTTATTGATGGAAAAACTCCACCAAATTGTGTAAATCCTGAAACTCTTAACAAATAGGTGAAATATGAAAAACACTCCACTAGTTGTTGTTACTGACAGCCCTTTTCCATCTTTAGACCCTGCAAAAAAAGCACTTGAAGCTGCAAATGCTGAAGTTATACAGGCTCCAAGTAGTTCTGAAGAAGATATCATCAAAGCAGCAGAAAATGCTGATGCTATCCTTGTAACCTATGCGAAACTTAATGAAAATATCTTAAGGAGCCTAAAAAAGTGTAAAGCAATAGGCAGATTTGGAATTGGTGTAGATAATATTGACCTTAAAGTTGCTGGCGAGTTAGGTATTTCCGTAAATTATGTTCCAGATTATTGTCTGGATGAGGTATCTGACCAGGCCATGGCAATGATAATTTCCATGGCTAGGAAAATCCCTCAATCAAACAAATTAGTCCAAGCAGGTCGTTGGGAAATGCCTGCTGTCGTTCCGATTTATAGACTGAGAGGAAAAACTGTTGGATTAATTGGCTTTGGAAATATTCCAAGACTGATGGCACCAAAGGCTCAAGCATTTGGTTTTAATGTGGTTGCATGCGATCCATATGCCCCGCAAGAAGTATTTGATAAATATGGTGTTAAAAGTGTGTCAATGGACGAATTATACGAAACATCTGATTTTATCTCAGTTCATGCCCCCCTACTTCCAGAAACTAAGGGCCTGGTTAATATGGATGCTTTTAAGAAAATGAAAAAAACAGCAGTAATAGTAAACACAGCTCGTGGTCCTCTAATCAATGAAAAAGATTTAATACAAGCACTAGATAATAATGAAATTGGTGGCGCTGGATTGGATGTTGTTGAAACAGAGCCCCTTCCAGCTGACTCACCATTAATTGGACGAGACAATGTTATATTAGCACCACATACAGCCTTTTATTCTGTTGAAGCGCTAGAAGAATTGCAAACAAAAGCAGCTTCTGATGTAGCTAGAGTATTAAATGGGGAAACACCAATATATCCAATTAAGGCATAAGTTAATTGATTATACCACTCCTTGATAACATCAAGGGTGGTTTATCGTTAAACGTAAAATGTGTAATCATTCCAACAATTATTTCATGATCACCACCGGGAAATATTGAGTGTATTACACACTCAAAATTTGCCACACACTCTTTTATCTTTGGTAATTTATTATCGCTCATTTCCCAATTTACATCATTAAATTTATCATTTGATGGAGTTGAAAACTTTTTCAATAAATCTTTTTGATGAGAAGATAAAACATTAACCTCAAAGAGTCTCCTATATTTAAATGCTTCAATACTAGGAGCATTTTTTGATATACCCCACATAAGAAGTGGAGGTTCAAGTGATAGTGAAGTAAATGAATTGATTGTTAGTCCAATAGGTTCAAAATCTTCATTTGAAGTAGTTACAATTGCCACACCTGTTGTAAAGCAACCAAAAGCCTGTCTTAGTTCATTCTTATCCATTTAAAATTAGTATATCTTTTTTGTATTAAGTTGCTCAGATAATTGGTCTAGTGCTTGTTTCAAGTTATCATGGATAGGGATACCATTTTTCTTTCTTTCATTAAAAAGATTATTCGACCTTTCACCAGGTAACCTGACTTCATCAAAACCAGGTAACACATTTGAACCTTTCATTTGCGCCCATACGTCATCAATATTTCTTTTAAATTGATTAACATCAGTAAATGAAGCAATATCAACCGCTATAATAAAATGCCCAGTGTTTGTAAAACTTTTTGCATCAGCATTGAAGTCAACTACAGCCTTACCAAATGCAGCACCATTTAAAGTTCCAGCAAGGATTCCAAACATTAGTGCCAAACCGTAACCTTTTGCTTCACCAATTGGAAGTAAAAAGCCTTCACTCGATTTGGATGGATCTGTTAATGGTTTTCCTTCTTTGTCAATCATCCACCCAACAGGCATTTCTTCTTTTCTTTGTAATTTTTCTTTGACTTTACCATATGCTGCAACTGTTGTAGCCATATCCAAGACAATAGGAGGTCTTTTCATGCTAGGAATGGATATTGCTATTGGATTTGTTGATAAAAGTAGATCTGTGCCACCCCATGGTGGTACATGGTTCGAACTACCAACGGCTACATATATTCCAATCATATCTTCTTTAAGAGGGATTCGCGCATACAATGAGGCAGGACCAGCATGGTTTGATGAGTTAGCACCAACCCATGCAACGCCATGATCCTTTGCTTTTGCTACAGCAATATTTGCAGCTTTTTCCATAACTAAATGACCCATTGCATTATCGCCATTTAATAGTGCCATAGCACTTTTTTCTCTCACAATGCTTATATTTGGGGTTTTGTTTATACCCCCTGCAATCAATCTTTTTACGTACTGCGGCAATCTAAATACACCATGTGTATCAACACCAAGCATATCTGCTTCAGTCATAAGATTAGATACTATGCTTGCATCATTTTCTGGAAGTCCAACCTCTAAAAAAATTGTTTTGATGTAATCTTTTAATTGCGCTTCTGTAACATTTTTAAATTTATCTGACATCTATCCATCCCTTCCATGAAACATATCTAAAAAAAGCATAATTTATACGATAGTATTTTATAATTTACCTATATAATGATATTCTAAATTTGTACTATAGGGAATAAATAAATGCCAGTTTATTGGATCGCAAGAGCAAAAATTATTGATCAAGAATCTTATAAAAAATATGCTGATAAAGCTGGTAGTATTGTTGAGAGTTTTGGTGGAAAATTCTTAACAAGAGGAGGAAATTTTAAAATTATGGAGGGGAATGACAATTTTACTAGGTTCGTTATTGCAGAATTTCCAAACATGGGACTTGCTGAAGAATGTTTTAACTCAGAAGCTTACAAAAATGCAGCAAAAAATCGTCGTAATGGATCTGGTGAAGTAGAAATCGTTTTCGTTGAATCCAATTAAAATAGATAAAATAGGAGAAAATAATGACAGCCAATATAATAAAATTTGAAGATAGGCCAAATTTTGACCGAGGAGATGGTGTATCAACAGCATTACTCTATGGAAAGGATAATGCAGAGGGAATTATCTTTACCTCAGGCTTTACTACATTCCCAACTGGAAGAGCTGCGCCTATGCACAGTCATAACTGTTGTGAACAAGTTTTAATAATATCCGGGAAAGGTGAAGTTGAATGCGGTGGTGTAAAAACAGAGCTTAAGTCTATGGATACATCTTTTATTCCTGCAAATGTACCCCATAGGTTCAATAATATTGGTGACGAACCACTTACAATATTTTGGATATATGGTGAAACAAATGTTACCCGAACATTTACTGAAACCGGTGAAACTGTGCAACATTTGTCATCAGGAGATAAAGTTACCAAATGATTGCTTCGTCTCAAAATGTATCAATCATAGGTATAGGACAGATGGGCAATGGCATTGCCAAGAAAATTGATCAAATTGGTAAATTAAAATCAATTTTTGAAATTAATTCTGAACTATTAAAAGATTTTGAAGATAGAACTGATTTAAATATCAATAAATTTAAAAATGGACTTGGAGATTGCGATATTCATCTTTTTATTGTTCCAAGTACAAAAGAAATAAGGCATTTTCTCTTCGACTCAGATGGCATTAACCAAATAACCAGTGGATCGGTAATTGTTGATTTAACTACATCAAATCCTGAAGAGAGTATTAAACTTGCTGAAGAATTGAAAGGTTATAACATTGAGTATCTAGACTGTGGCATGACTGGAGGTGCCCAAGGGGCTGCAAATGGAACATTAACATTAATGATAGGCGGTGAAAGAGACATAATCCAGAAAGTAAAGAGTATCTTAGAGTCTTTCACCAATAAATTAGTTCATGTCGGTAAAACTGGTTCAGGACATGCAATGAAATTGATCCATAACATGGTTACGCATACAATTTTTCTTGCAACAGTTGAGGGTGTAAGGGGAGCAAAAGAACTTGGAATTGATCCCAATATTGTTATTGATGTATTTAACTCAGGCAATGCTCGAAGCTTTATATCGGAAAAAAGATTTCCAAACCATATATTATCAGAAAAATGGGATGCAAAATCTCGTGTTTCAAATCTCTACAAAGATTTAAGTATGGTTACCGATACTCTGAATAACCTCGAAATTAAATGTCCATTTGGAAACTTAACAACTGAATTACTTAAAAATGCAGTAGATCAAGGGCTATCAGATACAGACTTTTCGAAGTTATATCTTGATTACTACAAACTCATCAATGAATAGCAAATGGTAAAATAATGAATAAAATATATTGGGCGGGATACCACCCCGAAAGATCAGTTCAAGCAAAAGGAATACTATACTTAAAAAAGAAACTAGAAGAAATTTATCCAAATAACCTAGAATTTAAATTTGTTTCAGATATAGGAGATTTAAATTACAATGCTATTGATTTATTGAGATTAGTTGAAGAAGGTGAAATTGATTGCTGTTATTTTTTTTCAAGTTATTTAACTGAAAGAGTAGAAGAATTAAATCTTTTTGAAATTCCATTCCAAATCTCATCACGTGATCAAGTATACAATCTTCTAGATGGTAGTGTTGGAGAATACATATCTCAAAAAGTTGAAGATAACACAGGCTACAAAGTTCTTGGTTATTGGGATAATGGTATTCGACATATCTCATCAAATAATCGACATATAAAATCATTTGAAGATTGCAAAGCTTCTTCAATTCGTATTGCTAATAATAAAATGCATGAAGATGTCTTTAGAGCCATCGGATTTGAACCAAAGTTCATAGATGTAAAAAAATTAAAAAATGCCGTTATCACAAATGAAGTTAATACCCAAGAAAATCCTCTCACCAATATTATTAATTACGGAATCGAAGACTACCATCCATATATAACCCTCTCGTCGCATTTATTTGGAACATCAATATTACTATGTAATAAAAAAAAATTTTATGATTGGGATCAAGATTTTAAAGATCATCTTCAAAAAAAATTAAAAGAAGCCACTAAATATCAAAGAGCATTAGCAATGGAAGAAGACATTACATGTATGAAACTATTGAAAGAAAAGGGTACAAAAATATTGGAGATTGATCCCAACTTTAGAAATCAATTGAAGTCTATTGCATTTAATATTGGCGAAGCTGAAGTAAAGAAATTTCCAAAAGACATACAACAGAAGTTTAATGAGTTAATTTAACTCAGAAAATATCATCCATTCTGCTTGGTAAAATAATCTCTTTACCTTCTTTTGCCGAGAGATCCATTGCCATTGTCATAAGCAGATTTCTATGACCATCTTGAGCAGTTGCATGAGGTGTTGCTTGATCGGTACATAATCTTGTGTACCAAGTGTTTGTTTCTTCCCTCATTGGTCCCCAGAATTGTCCTCCTTGAATATCTCCAGCTGGATAACTTGTTAAGAAATCAACATGTCTACCTTGAGGAGGCGCGTATTCTCTGGAAGTATAACCTGCACCTTGTGCAATATTTGATGCCAATACCAAATCACGATGTGTATCCTCAATATCAATGACACCTTCTGTACCAACTATACCAATTTCTAGACCATATACTGAACCTGGCCAAACCTCTGGAAGTGCCCATGAAATATTCATACTCCAAATAGTCCCGTCGTCCATTGTAAAAATACCGAATGTTGAGTCTTTGGTTCCCCATTGATTTAAGACACCATCTACTGATTTTGCATAAACACTTACTGGATTTTTTCCTTCCATTAACCACATTGACATATCAAGGCTATGTGTTCCAGAAACAACCATCGGTGTCAGATTTTGTCTATCATTTGTCTTATTAATTGTCGCGATTGGTACCATTTTATTCATAAATGCTCTTGTTACAACGGAATGAACATGTCCAATTTGCCCAGTTGTTAATCTTTCTTTGACCGCAAGAAAACGTCTTCTGAAACGGTTGGTGTAACCAAGAACTGCATCGATATTATTAGACTCAATTTCATCAATTATACGGCGTGAGTCTTGAGGATTTGTTGCGAGTGGTTTTTCAATAAATAATGCATGTCCCATTTCTATAGCTTTTAGAGTCGGTTCAACGTGAGCATTTTCTTCCGTAGCGATTATAACAGCCGTAACCTCATTTCTATTTAAGAGTTCATTGAAGTCTGTAGTATAAAAATCAGCATTACAATCTGCCGCTAATTTCTCAGCAACATCTTTTCTAATATCACATAATCCAAGCCACTTTACACCAGGATAGTCTCTTGCCAATTCTGCTCTTATTCTTCCAATTGTTCCGCAACCTATTACTGCAAGTCCAATATCTTTCATTAATTTTGCTCCTCTTTCAGTGGGTCTATATTCATTGGAAGATTTATTGGCTCTCCCCTCTCCGCTGATAAATCTGCAGCTTGATAGAGTTCCATAACAACTTTAGCTTCTCTTGGTTTAACAATAACAGGTTTATTGAACAAAATTGCATTAATGAAATTATTTGTCTCTTCTGCCATTGGTCCAGCATTGACGTGAGCAACAGGTTCTCCTGGCATTGAAGACATTGGATATTCAATTCCCCTCTCACCTGTCATGATTGTTACATCGTTATGAGAGTCATCCACCATAATAGCACCCTTAGACCCAATAAATTCCATCTTGGTTGAAGAATAGTTTGGATAACTTGGCGGCAAAACCCAACCCGCACCAACTGTAATTACTGTCCCATCATCAAGTGTAACCATTATAAATTGGCAATCTGCAGAGTTTGAATTCTTAATCAAAACTTTTTCAACTTGTTGTGAATATACCCTAACAGGTTTTCTTGGAGCCAAACACCAAAGTGCATAATCTAAATCATGGGTTGCTTCCATAGCTGCAGGTGACAATCTTGTCCTTCCAACAATTCTCTTTGATAGTTGTTGGGTTATGTTACGTGTAATTAAAACACTCACAGGTTCGCCAAGAGTCCCATCAAGGAATTTTTCTCGAACATAAGCATATTTTGATCGAAACCTTTGAGAATAACCAATAGTAAATTGTAATTTATTTTTCTCAGCAATGGTTATTAATTCTTCTGCTTCAGTTAATGTTCGTGCGATTGGTTTCTCTAGTAAAACATGTTTCCCTGATTCGAGTGCTTCTTTTGCAATTGGATAATGAGTGCTTTCTGGGGTAGTAGAAATCATTATTGCATGAATATCATCATTCTTCAGTAGTTCTTGATAATCTGCTGTTGCTGTCGTCGGATTTGTTAAATCTGCAACTTCTTTCAGTCTGTCTTCACGAATTTCACATATGTGTAATTGATCGACGAGTCCGTTCTTTGCAGACGCCTCTGCTCTGATACCACCACACCAACCAGTACCTATTATTCCAACATTTAATCTATCCATTTTATCTCCCTTAAAATTACAATTATTTTATATATATATTTATCTGAATTATCAATGTGAAATTAATTTATAGAAATAGAAATATATAAATTTTTTTTAAACTTTAAGGAAAATTAATACGTTTATAATGTATAAAAACATATGTAAAAAATCCTTACAAAGTTTACTTGTTATAATTAAAAAAATACTATATACAAATTGGCGGAAGTGGTTTAAAAATAATCAAAAATGATGAAACCTACAGATACAAAAAATCCAAATTACTATCACAAGGTTGTTGATTGTCAATGGGCATGTCCAGCACATACGCCTGTTCCTGAATATATCAGATTAATAGCACAAAGAAAATATACTGAAGCCTACATGATTAACTGGGAATCAAATGTGTTTCCTGGCGTTCTTGGAAGAACATGCGATAGACCATGTGAACCTGCATGTAGAAGAGTTAGAGTTGATGAAGAACCTGTTGCCATTTGTAGGTTAAAAAGAGCTGCAGCTGATAATAAATCAGATGTAAGTGGCTTATTGCCTGAAATACCTAACCAAAAAAACGGCAAAAAAATTGCAATGATTGGTGGAGGTCCTGCTTCACTAACAGTAGCGAGAGATTTAATGCCACTTGGTTATGATTGTACCGTGTATGAAAAAGATCCCCAAGCAGGCGGGCTTATGAGAACTAATATTCCGTCTTTCAGATTACCTGTAGGTGTAATCGACGAAGAAGTTGACAGAATATTGGACTTCGGTGTTGTCAAAAAATTCAATCAAGAGGTAAAGAGCTTAAAAGTAATTCTTGATGAAGATTATGATGCCATATTTATAGGTACAGGCGCACCAAAGGGTAAAGATTTAAATGTTCCAGGAAGACATGAAGCCAGCAATAACATTCACGTTGGAATTGATTGGCTAACGAGTGTTGCTTTTAAACACATAGATAAAATTGGACAAAGAGTTGTGGTCATTGGCGGTGGTAATACTGCCATGGATTGCTGTAGAACATCACTGCGTCTTGGTGGAAAAGACGTTAAAGTTACAGTAAGAAGCCCAAAAAGTGATATGAAAGCTTCTGATTGGGAAATTGAAGAAGCTGAGTTAGAGGGTATTCCAATATTCGATAACCATTCACCTAAAGAATTTATCCATGAAAATGGAAAGCTTAAGGGTGTATTATTTGAAAAAATGAAAGCAGAATACAATGATGGAAAAAGAACATTAACTGCAACTGGAGAAACCGTTCTCTTTGAGTGTGATGATGTTCTTCTCGCAATTGGTCAAGAAAACGCATTCCCATGGATTGAAAGAGATATTGGTATCGAGTTTAATCAATGGGAACAACCCATAGTAGATAAAACCACATTCCAATCTACACAGCCAAGAGTGTTCTTTGGTGGGGATGCAGCATGGGGACCTGAAAACATTATATGGGCAGTTGCGCATGGACATCAGGCTGCAATTTCAATTGATAATTTCTGTCAAAATAAAGATCTAAAAGATAGACCAAGCCCATTAACAAACCTTGTCAGTCAAAAAATGGGTATTCATGAATGGTCTTATCCAAATGATATATCAAACGATGATAGATTTGCTGTACCGCACGCTGATATTGAAACTTCCCTTACAGACCTCAATTTGGAAGTTGAACTTGGTTATGATGAAAAACTCGCTTTTGATGAAGCACAAAGATGCTTAAACTGTGATATTCAAACTGTATTTACAGAGAATCTATGCATCGAATGTGACGCATGTGTAGATATCTGCCCAATTGATTGTATTAATTTTACTCATAATGACACAGAGGAAAATCTAAGGAAGAAACTTACTGTCCCTGCATTAAACTTAACTCAAGATATCTTAGTATCTGAAACACTTAAGACGGGTAGAGTTATGGTAAAAGACGAAGACATGTGTTTACATTGTGGTCTCTGTGCTGAAAGATGTCCAACAGGTGCATGGGATATGCAAAAGTTTACTTATATAGAATCTCATGCTAAAAAAAGTACAATATCAGAATATGTCGAATAATATTTCATATAACGAACTCGTAATAAAATTTGCAAATGTTAATGGTTCTGGTTCCGCAAGTGCAAATACATTCTGCGCCAAGTCTCTTTACCGTATGGGAATTCCAATTTCAGCAAAAAATATTTTTCCATCAAATATACAAGGTTTACCAACTTGGTATGAAATAACCGTATCAGAAAGTGAGAGACTGGCTAGAAAAGAAAATATTGATATTATGGTTGCAATGAATGCTCAAACATATGCAAGCGATCTAAATGAAGTCATTTCTGGTGGAACATTTATTTATGACAATAGTATCAGAAGAAATTTCGACCGAGATGATATTAATATAATTGGCATTCCAATCGCAAAATTATGTGCTGAAGAATATAGTGACTCGCGTCAAAGACAACTATTCAAAAATATAGTTTATCTCGGAAGCCTCAGCTTGCTGATTGGCATCGATATAGATGTTATTGAGAAACTCTTGGCTGATCAGTTTAAAACCAAACAAAACCTTCTTGATGCAAACATAAATGCTCTCAATATCGGAAGAAAATATGTTATGGAAAACATTGACTATCCGCTAAACAAGCAAGTTAGAAAGTGCAATAAAAATTCAAATAAGATTATGTTAAACGGAAACGAAGCGGCAGCGTTAGGTGCACTTTATGGGGGTGCAACGGTAGCTTCCTGGTACCCTATCACACCATCAACATCACTTGTTGAAGCATTCGAAAAACACGCAAACAAGCTTCGAAAAACTGAGGATGGTCATCTAAACGCGGCTATAATTCAAGCTGAAGATGAATTATCAGCTATCGGAATGGCAATTGGTGCTAATTGGAATGGTTCAAGAGCATTTACTGCTACATCTGGACCAGGCATTTCACTAATGAGTGAATTTCTTGGTTTAGCCTATTTTGCTGAGATACCACTTGTACTGTTTGATATTCAACGCGGTGGACCTTCAACTGGAATGCCGACAAGAACCCAACAATCAGATATATTATCATGTGCTTACGCATCACATGGTGACACAAAACATATGATACTACTTCCAGCTGATCCACATGAATGCTTTGAATTTGGTTATAAATCTTTTGATTATGCAGAACTTTTTCAAACACCTATTATGGTATTAAGTGACCTAGATATTGGAATGAATGATTGGGTTGTTGATGAATTTAGTTGGGATCCTGAATATAAGCATAACAGAGGTAAATTAGTCACTGCCGATGACATCGAAAAGCTTAAATCATTCGCTAGATATCGTGATGTGGATGGTGATGGAATACCTTATAGAACTATCCCGGCAACACATCCTGAATATGGATCTTACTTTACGCGTGGTACATCGCACACTGACACGGGTGGATATACTGAGAGTGGTGTGATACACGCTGAGATGCTAGATAGAATATCCAAAAAATTTGAAACATCCAAAGAAATGCTTCCACAGCCAATAATAAATATCAATAGCCCAAAATCAAAAATTGGTATAATTAACTATGGCAGCACAACTGTAGCATTAAATGATGCAATCGCTCAGCTCTCATCAAATGGAATTGGTGTAAATCATCTACGTATTAGATCATTCCCATTTGCTAAATCAATAAAAGATTTTATCGATGACCACGATTTTATTTTCATCCTTGAGCAAAATAGAGACGCCCAAATGAAAAAGCTTCTTGTATCCGAAGAAAATCTTGATGTTAGTAAGCTAATTTCTGTGCTTAATTATGATGGTATGCCTTTAACAGCAAACTTCATCGTTGATAACATAACAGAGTCACTAAATAACAATAAAAATATTAAAGCTGCAAATTCACCACCAATAAAGATTGTATGATATGACATTTATTAAGAAACCAATATTTAGACATCCATCACTTCCAACAAATGCTATAGGACTTACTTATAGAGACTATGAAGGAGTTGTGTCAACTCTTTGTGCTGGTTGTGGTCATGACTCTATAACAGCCTCAATCATTGATGCTTGTTTTGAGTTGTCTTTACCAGCTCATAAAATAGCAAAATTATCTGGCATAGGTTGCTCATCAAAAACACCTAATTATTTTCTAAATAATGCTCATGGCTTTAATTCTGTTCATGGAAGAATGCCTTCAGTTGCAACAGGTGCTAACTTGGCTAATAGAGATCTAACCTATATAGGTGTATCAGGTGATGGTGATACAGCCTCAATTGGACTAGGTCAATATTGCCATGCAATCCGCAGACAGTTAAACCTTACCTATATTGTCGAAAATAATGGCACATACGGTCTAACAAAAGGTCAGTTTTCAGCAACAAATGATAAAAACTCAAAAAATAAGAGGGGGATGGATAACCCATTTGGCTCTATAGATTTAGCAGTAATGGCAATAGAATTAGGCGCAGGATTTGTTGCAAGGAGTTTCTCTGGAGATAAAGAGCAGCTTGTCCCATTAATAAAGGCTGCACTCGAATATGATGGGTTTGCACTCATCGATGTAATCTCTCCATGTGTTACATTCAATAACCACGGCTATTCAACGAAAAGTTATGATTATATTCGTGAACATAGATCTGTTTTTGGTGATTTAGATTTTGTTCCAGAAGAAGAAACAATCAATACAAGCTATGCTGAAGGGGAAACCATTTCATTAAAATTGCATAACGGAAGAGAGATCAACTTCAAAAAGCTTGGAGACGATCATGACCCAACCAATCAACATAAAGTTATCAATACATTACGCGAAAATAGAGCTGAAGGTAAAGTAACAACAGGACTTTTATATATAGATCCAAACAAATCTGATTTACATCAAACATTAAAAACTTCAAACACCCCTTTAAATGCACTTTCAATGGATGACTTGTGCCCAGGTAATGACTACATTGATAATATAAATAACTTATTTAGATAATATCCTAAATATTCATCATTATTATTTATCTTGCCCTTATCAGTGATGTGATATTTAATATTTATATTATTTAGTTATTTTAAAATATAATATGGCTATTACAAATACACTTGAGTTAATAAATATTCATAAATCCTATGGCTCACTTGAAGTACTAAAAGGGGTTGACCTATCTGCACAAACCGGTCAAATAATCTCAATCATTGGATCATCTGGATCTGGGAAATCAACACTTCTAAGATGTATCAACCAGTTAGAAGAAATTAACCAAGGTAAGATCTTTTTTAATGACTCCCTCATTGTTAGCAAAGATCAAGATACAAAGAATAAAACCGACAAAAAAAAAATACTCGAATTAAGAAAAAAAGTATCTATGGTATTCCAGCAATTCAACCTCTGGTCTCATATGACTATTTTACAAAATGTCATTGAAGCGCCAATTTCTGTCTTAAAGATGAAAAAATCTAGAGCAAATGCACTCGGAATTGAAATGCTAACACAAGTCGGATTATCAGATAAATTAGAAGAATACCCAGCAAATTTATCAGGAGGACAGCAACAACGCGCAGCAATTGCAAGAGCACTTGCAATGAGTCCGGAGATAATATTATTTGATGAACCAACCTCTGCTCTCGATCCCGAATTGGAAAGCGAAGTTGTTTCAGTAATAAAAAAATTAGCCAGTGAAGATAGAACTATGATTCTAGTTACTCATGACATGAAACTTGCAAAAGAAATATCTGACTATATACTGTTTATGGACGAAGGGATTATCCTTGAAAAAGGTACTCCTGACGTTATTTTTAATAACACTAAAACTGACAGATTAAAGAAATTTTTGGAGTCAGTAAGTTTTAGTAACACTTAAGAGGTATGTTATGAAGAAAATATTATTAAGCGCACTACTTCTGGGCTTCATATATTCACCTGTAAACGCTGATACAGTGAGAATGGGAACTGAAGGTGCTTATCCTCCATATAACTTTATTAATGATAATGGAGAGATTGACGGTTTTGAAAGAGATCTTGGTGATGAATTATGCGATAGAGCTGGATTAGACTGTGAATGGGTTCAAAATGACTGGGACTCAATAATTCCAAATCTAGTGTCTGGCAACTATGATACAATAATAGCTGGAATGTCTATTACTGACGAAAGAGATGAAGTAATTGACTTTACTCAAGACTATCTACCACCTGATCCATCAGCTTACATCACAACAGGCGATGGAAACAAAGCTGCTTACATAGGCATAGTTGCTGCTCAAACATCAACAATACAAGCAAGCCATGTAGCTGAGTCAGGAGCAATACTTGTTGAATTTGCAACACCAGATGAAACAATATCAGCTCTAAGAAATGGTGAAGTGGAAGCTGTTATGGCTGATAAAGCATTTTTGGCGCCTATAGTTAATGAGTCAAATGGAGACTTTAAATTCATTGGTAAAGATGTGTTTATTGGTGGTGGCGTCGGAATGGGTATACGAGAATCTGACAGTGATTTGAAAGATACTTTCAATGCTGCAATTGACTCAATGAAAGAAGATGGAAGTCTGAATGACCTAATCAAAAAATGGTTTGGTGAGGACGCATCTGTTTATTAATAGATTAATTTTCTGGGAGGCCTTACTGCTTCCCAGATAAAATTATAAAAGTTAACCCATGTTTGAGTTTTGCTCTGATCCAAATATCTTATCAACCTTTGATTGGTTCAGTTGTTACCTTACAAATGGGAAACATATCCAGTTTTATAAATCTTTTGGACTTATCATCCTACTGCTGGTTCTTACGGCACCTCTCGCTTTAATACTGGGTTTGACGGCTGCTGTTGCAATAAAATCCAATTTTTTTTTACTGAGGTTTATAAGTAAAACTTATGCCAATATTGTCAGGGGAATACCTGATATTATTTTCTTCTTATTTATTCCTATTACAATTGACCAATTGATTGAATTTACAAGGCATAAAGTTAAATGCCCTGAAATGATAGATAGTGTTTGGCAGGGTAATGACTTTATTGTTTGTAGTGCTGCAAAACTACCATTAAGCTCAAGTCCTCAATGGATACACGATATGTATGGTTTTTCTCTAGCAATATTGTCATTTACCATCGTTTACGGTGCATTCGCAGCAAACACATTCCATGGAGCAATGAATTCTGTACCATGTTCTCAGATTGACACTGGCAAAGCCTTTGGAATGAATAAAAAACAAATTTATTTTAGTATCATATTTCCACAAATGTGGAGGTACGCGCTACCTGGTTTATCAAACCTTTGGATGTTATTAATTAAATCAACACCCTTACTATTTTTATTAGGAATTCAGGATATAGTATATTGGGCAAGAGAACTAGGTGGCTCAAAAACATCTATATTCCAATACCCCCACCCCGATTGGAGAGTTTGGTATTTTCTTTCCTTATTAGTATTTTACCTACTACTTACAAAAATTAGTGAAATTGCACTTAATCGTGTTTCTAAGAAATTTTATTTGCCAATTTAGCGGTTAATCATGATCTGTGAAAATACAATTCAATTATATTCTTTGAGATCGATTGGTATAGGTGAGAAACTATTACCAAAGAGTGATATAACTCTGTGTGATCAGTTTGTACTAATCGGTAGTGGAATAATTTGGAATATATATTTTTGTATTATAGCTTTGTCTCTTGGTTTTATTTTTGCAATTTCAACTGCAATAATAAGAAATAATAAATATCCATTTATATCAAAGGCAATTGAAATCTATGTCTTTGTATTTAGAGGTTCTCCATTATTCATACAATTCTTTTGTGCATATGAATTGTTTGTATTATTACCAAAAGTTGGTATCGATATTAATTTAATTTTTACAACAGTAACATTCCAAACAGGTTGGTTAACGAAAGCTTGGTTAGGAGCACTGCTTGTCTTATTTTTAAATACTACAGCTTATAGTTCAGAAATATTCTATGGAGCATTAAAGTCAATTCCCAAACAAGATATTGATGCTGCAAACGCATTTGGTCTATCAAACTGGAGAAAATATAGGAAAATAATTGTTCCAACAATGTTAAGAAATTCTTGGGCATCTTATACAAATGAGGCTATTTTCTTGTTTCATGCAACGACGCTTGTGTTTTTTAGTAGCTTTCCGGCATGGAGTCAATCGGGTGATGCACTTTACTACGCAAGTTATTTTGCGGATAAGACTTTCAATCCGTTCATCCCATATCCAATAATTGCCGCTTACTTTATCTCTATTACTCTTTTAATCATATTGATTTTTAAAATAATAAATGTATATTTCAATAAGCATCTCCCACGAGAGAGAAAAAGTTCAATCAGGTTTTTGTCAAATTATATAAGATAAAATCTAAACCAAACAGTAACACCTGATCGTTATAACAATACTAATTAAAATAAATTTATAGATAATTATTAAAATACAATGAAAATTAAGCCCCTTATTACGGCTCTTGCTATTATAATTGTTACTTCATTATGGATTGGTTCGGGATATTTTACAAAACCATCTCAAACATCTGAAGCACCTGCAGACAAGCAATCAGAAGTACAAGAAGATTTCATAGTTAGATATATTGAAAGCAAAGCTTCTGATTTCAGTGATACTTTAAAGATTATAGGTAAGACTGAGCCAAATAATCTATTAGAATTAAGATTTGAAACAAATGGGACAATAAAAAAAATTCACACTGAAAAAGGTGAATATGTCGACTCAGGAAGTGTTATATGTGAATTAGAGCCTGATGATAGGTTCGAAACATTTGAGTCAGCAAAATCTAACCTAGAAGATGCACAAGTAAAATATTTCAGTAGAGAAGAGTTAGTTAAAGCAGGTTTTAATTCAAAAAATAGCCTAATATCAGAAAAGTCTAACCTTGAACAAGCCCGAGCTTCATTTAAACGTGCTCAAATTGAAGTGGACCGTATAGAAATAGTAGCACCTATTAATGGTATAATTGAAGATATAATGCCTGATGTGGGCGAGTTAGCCACAATAGGAAATGTTTGTGCTATTCTTGTTAATACAGATTTAATTATCGTTTCTGGAAATGTATCAGAAAAAAATGTATCTAAACTGGCCAAAGAAATGCCTGCTAAGGTTAAACTGATTGATGGGTCAATTGTTGACGGAGTTTTGACTTATATCTCAAATGTGGCTGACCCTAATACACGAACATTCTCAACTGAGGTTACTATAAATAACAGCGGAAATAATATAAAAGTAGGCACAACTACAGAAGTTTATATAAATAATAATATATTAAACTCACATCTAATCCCTTCATCTATTCTAAGCTTGAGCGATGATGGAAATATTGGGATAAAGACTATCGATGACAACAACACCGTAAAATTTATTGAAGTTGAAGTAACTAACCTTAATAACAAGGGTGCTTATATATCAAACCTACCTGAAACAATAAGAGTAATAACTGTTGGACAAGACTACGTCAAACCTGGTGATAAGGTTAATGCAGTTATAGATAATATTAATTACTATGAATAAATTTATTGACCTACTTCATGCCCAGCCAAGAACTATATTAACTTTGCTATTTGCACTAGTTGTTGGAGGAATATACTCATATGTAAGCATACCCAAAGAGTCAAATCCAGATATTGATATTCCTGTTTTCTATGTGTCAGTAGTTCAACCTGGCATTAGCTCACAAGACTCCGAAAGATTAATTTTAAGGCCACTTGAAAATAAATTGAAGGGGATGGATGGACTCAAACAAATACAATCTGTTGGTGCAGAAGATTACGGAGCTGTAATACTTGAGTTTGATATTAAAATTGATAATGAAAAAACTCTCGCAGACATCCGTTCAAAACTATCTGAGGTTGAATCTGAGTTACCTGATGAAGCGAATGAACCCAAAGTTACTGAAGTAAACTTCTCACTGATACCATCCATTGTTGTAACTGTATCAGGTGATGTGCCCGAAAGAACACTCAACAAGTATGCAAAGGAACTTCAAGATGAAATAGAAGAACTAGATACTGTCCTAAGTGCTGATTTATCTGGTTCAAGAAATGAAATGGTTGAAGTCATAATTGATACAACAAAATTAGAATCCTATAATCTCACAGCTTTAGAACTAATTTCTGCGATTAGTCAAAATAATAAAGTTATATCAGCGGGTGCCGTTGAAAGTGACAATGGTCGGTTTAATGTAAAAGTTCCAGGATTATTTAAAACTATCAATGACGTATATTCACTTCCTGTAAAAAGGAATGGAGATATTATTATAACACTCGGTGAGATAGCGGAGATAAAAAGAACGTACGAAGACCAAGCAGATTTTAGTAAGTTTAATGGTAAACAGGCAATTTCCGTTAATGTTATAAAAAGACTTGGCGTAAATATTATCGAAAACAATAAGAATGTTAGAACCGTTGTA
>Ga0233450_10000900_pt1 | contig 33115 bp, 24 predicted proteins | sample 011ome_30_FD_189956 | JGI IMG/M metagenome (GOLD analysis project Ga0233450, IMG submission 189956) | Coastal salt marsh microbial communities from the Groves Creek Marsh, Skidaway Island, Georgia - 011501CT (spades assembly) | ecosystem: Environmental > Aquatic > Marine > Intertidal zone >... | reverse complement strand
CCGTAGCCGCCTCCACCGTAGCCGCCTCCACCGTAGCCGCCTCCACCGCCGCCTCCGCCGCCATGGTTACGATAATCTCTCCCCCCATATTTGCTACCACCACCCGAGCGACCTTTAGATCGACCGCCATAGGAAGATCTGGACGCAAAACCGCCGAGAAAGGATGGAACTTCTTGTCCAGCTTCGGACATGACGTCCATGAGAGCTCTGGCAATGCCTGCATCCTTATCCCCAAACAAAGCAGTCGCTTGACCTTTCTTACCAGCGCGTCCAGTTCTACCAATTCTGTGGACGTAATCGTCGATATCTGTCGGTAAATCAAAGTTCACGACGTGCGTGACGTGAGGAATGTCCAAGCCTCTCGCCGCGACATCCGTGGCAACCAAGATTGGAGTTCTCCCGGCTCTGAACGACTTCAACGCAGCTTCTCTCTCTTGTTGCGTGCGGTCACCGTGAATGGATGTCGCCGGTTTACCTTGCTCGCACAAAAAGTCCTCCAATTGATCGGCGCCTCTCTTCGTTTCAACAAACACAAGCGTCAAACCCGGGACAGCTTCCGTCAAATCCAAAAGCATTTGAGTCTTGTCGTAATACGATGGGACATAGCAGACCGTTTGATTGATGAGTTCGGTAGAAGAACCAACGCGACCAACGGTTAAGAAAACGTAATCGTGTAAGAAATCAGATGCCATTCTTTGAATCTCCTTTGGAAACGTCGCAGAGAAGAGCATCGTTTGACGCTCGCCCGTGCGAGGCATGTCTCTTTGCTCCACCAACTGTCGAATTTGCGGTTCAAAACCCATATCCAACATCCTGTCCGCCTCATCTAATGCCAAGTATTCGCACTTGGCCAATCCGACTTTGGCTCGGTCGATTAAATCAATCAATCTCCCTGGTGTCGCGATGAGAATGTCGCATCCGCGCTCCATTTCTCGAAACTGTTCGGCAGCTGGAGCGCCACCATAGACAACCACCGCTCTGCATCCCGTCTTGTACGCAAACTTTCTCGCTTCTTCGTGAATTTGAATAGCCAACTCGCGCGTTGGTGATAACACGAGCGCTAATGGCAACGTTTTTCTGCCTCTCTGTCCGCCGCCTCCAGTCAAGAGGCCGCGATTGAGAATGCCGCAAATGATTGGAAAGCAAAACGCCGCCGTCTTACCGGAACCAGTCTGCGCGCATGCCATTAAATCCCGACCGGCGAGAGATATCGGAATTGCGTAACGCTGCACCGGAGTCGGCTTTTTGAATTTACATCTTTCGATATTGGCGTTGATTTCTTTCCCAAAGTCCACGTCCTTGAAGAATTCGATCGGTTTCGGCGGGTCGTTACCAGACACTTCCACTGGAATGTCTTCATACGCATCAAAATTTAAACCGTGGTTCTCAGTTTGGAACATCTCTGTTTCTGCATCCGCACCTTCCGCTCTGGCTTTGTCCTCAGCTTCCATTTGAGCGAATGGATCAGATTCGCGAAAGCGAGACGACCTCCCGGTATCCCATCCGCCTCGTCTTCCACCATCATCTCTTCTTCTGTCATCGTCTCGTCTCCCAAACGACGAGTTCGAGTAATCTAAATCCTCTCTATTTCCCCGGGATGAACCACCCCATCCTGCGCCGCGAAATGAACCGCCACCTCTGTCATCTGTTTTTATGAAGGAAGAAATCAATAAATCAATAAAATTTTGATATCGTTTAGCATTGTATTTGATCGATCGATCGATCGATCGAGCTCGCAGAGAGAAGAGCGAATGCGATAGCGTGGGAACGTTTCTCCCGCGAACGTTGCGGAGCAATAAAATGCCTCTCTTTCTTTCATTCTTTCTTTCACATTCTGCGGTGGTATTAAAAAAGTTGAAGCGCCGTCACGAGCACACGTTGTGTCGATTGATTTAAATTTTTTCAACAACTGCGCGCGCTCAAACGGCGGACTCTCGCGATCGTTATGCATCCATTGCGATGCGCGAATTCCACGCAAAACTATGCGCTTTATTCGTTTCGAACGAAAAAAATCACGATTTATTTCTCTGAAAAGAACCTACCTCGATAATCTCGTCTGCCGCCACCACCGCCATAATCTCGTCGGTCTCCTCCTCTTTCAGTGTTCCCTCCGCCTTGCCGATTTCTCAAGTGCGGTGGAACGTACGAAGACGTTTTTCCTGCACTCGCTGCAGGAGTGCTCGTTGTTTTTGTCGATTCATCTTTACTCAAAGTTCCCAACGGTGGTAACTCTTCGGTATCGTCAGCCCAGTTATTCGCCATATATTCGCGTCGCTTTCTGGCGAACAACTCGTCTTCCGATTTTTTTTCTTTTGCGCGCGAAAGGATTCATGCATTCTTTTTCGCTCAGTTTGGTCTTTCTTGGAAAAGAGAAGAGCTCCTTTCTTTCTGAGTGATTGAACAACCGACCCCACACTTTCTTTTACGAGTAGAAGGAAGGCAGGGACACGCGCAAATACACACACACAAACACGTAAAAGAGAGACACAGATTTAGAATAGAAATGGACTTGGAAGGGTCAGGCGGTGGATCGCTCTCACCGCCGCTCTCCATGAACAACAACAACAACAACGACAACGGAAAAGGAGGAGGAGCCGACACCACCCTTTCAACCGACAACGACGCAAAAGAGATTCATCCAATAATTCCCCCATCGAGACCGATGCACGCGGCGATGTCGAATCCATTCGTCGATGGTACTGGTGGTGGTGGTAATGATAATGAGTACGTCGCCGCCCCGGGAGCATCGATGCAGAACTCCGTATATACCACGCGGAGGTTTGCGCAAAGAGCAACAGATTCCTCGTCAACGATAAATCAACAACAACAACAACAACAACAAAACCAGCAGAACGCGGAGAAAGGAGGAGGCAAAAATACGCAAAACAACAGAGCTAAACCGTCCATATCGGCGGCAGATTCCAACGGTACCCGAGGTAATACGAACGATGAGAACACAGACGACGACGAAGATAACGACAAGGACGGCGATGGAGACAACGAGGACAAAGCAAATGATAATAACAATAAGAAGAACAAAGCGAGAACAACGAGAAGTAGCGGTAGTTTGCACTCCGAAGAAGTAGAAGGAGGCGGCGCTCCTAAAGCGGGAAGCTTGAATGGAACGGAAGATGCAAACACCGACGGTAGACCTGAAGTAGAATCTAAAGAGAAGAAAGCAGTAAGACAACAAAGACGGCAACGTCATGTTGGTAGCACGAATAATAATAATAACGAAGATGGAATGGACACCTCCGAGGAAGCTGCGGCGGTTGTAAACGAAACCGCTCCGCTCCCTCCGACGAGTGAGTACGAATACAAAGAACCATGGGATATTCCCTCGGCAGAGTTGATTCCAGCGGCAAGAAGTCTGAAACTCACCGCTGATGCGTATCAAAACGAAGGGCGATTTGATAACGCCGAGAGAACATACGGTATGGCGTTGCGTTTTATCGAGCACGAGTCTCTCTTCGCCTCGAACCCGGTTGATGAGAACGTAGAGAAACAAATAACAGACGCGAAAGGAAGTAATCCAGATCTGCAACTCGTTTCAAAGAGTGAACTTACCGTTGCGTGTTTGATTGAAGCTTCCGTGTGTGCTTTGAAGCGTGGAGATCCTTCAAGAGCGGGTGACTTAGCCTCGAGGGCGTTAAACAACTCGAAAAATAATACTTCGGCTCTAAAAGCGCGAGCGCAGGCTCGCTTAGCCGAAGGCGATTTCCAAAACGCGCTCGCAGATTGCGACGAGGCTTTAAAAATCGAGGAACAAGCGGATACGAAAGCTGATTTTGAACTTTTACGGAAAGAAATTGAAACGCGTTCCGAGCAATTATTGCCCATGCGCGGAAAACAGCAACAGCATGAGTTTGATTACGGCATCCAAAATGCTGCGGTGGTGCGAAACGCGTTTGCGGCGAATGATGCCGCAGGTAACGAGGCACCCGTTGGAATGAACGCGACGACAGTGCGAACGACAACTTGGCAAGCTGAAGTAGAAGGCGAATCCGAAGGCGGTAGGAATACGATGGATACGGAACCCGGTGCCGCGTTCGGAGGCATCGTGCGAGAAAAAATTACAGAAGGCTACGATAGAGATCACGGTCAAACGTTGTTAAACGCAGACGTCGAGAAGAAGAGTAATCCGAACGGAACAGCAGGTGCAACGACAGAAGTCGGGGATACGACCGCACAACTAAATAAAACGCACCTTCCAACGCAACAAACGACAACGCACGAACAACCTTTGCGTTCGCAAGATGGCGGGATACAAGGATCTCTGTTAATAGGTTCGGTCGGTGGAGGTGGAGGTAATCGCAGACCTCGGATGTCGCTAGACAGCGACGAAGTGCAAGCTGTATTAATTTCAAATTCGACCCAGCGAGCGTTAGGCGGCACTTACTCGATTCAGAAAGACCATCGTCCGACGGATGCGCTCGTTGAGAGCTACGAGAGCGACGAAGAAGGCGAAGAAGTTTGCGGGGGTAAATAAAAACACAACACAAGGCTATAAACTATAAGTAGAATTACATTTTGCGAAATAGCACTGAGAAATAATTTAATTGACTTCTAGATCATCACAGCACGGTGCATTCTATGCATACCCATTCATCCTTCTCGTAAACTTCAAACTCTGCGCAGCCTTCCGAAGAATATTTTTCAATTACTTCCTCCGCTTGTTTTCCGGCTAATATACCAGACAATCCTATTTTCCCTCCTTTTCGAGTCATTTTAACAAACTTGGACGACAGTTCTAGATTTGGCGTTATCAGAATATTTGCTACGAGTACGTCCACGTCTTTTGGTTCCTCGGCGTCAGGTTCCATCCCGTCGCCGAGCACAGCTTTGAATCTGTCTTGGACGCCGTTGATGAGCGCGTTGGACTTGGCCGATTCAACCGCTATAGCATCAATGTCTACTCCATACGCTTTCGCGGCACCTAACTTAAGAGCACCAATCGCGAGAATTCCCGTTCCACAACCAAAATCAACGACCTCATCGCTTGCTTTGATGTGTCTTTTCAGAAACTGCAAACACAAAAGCGTCGTCGGGTGATCCCCTGTGCCAAAGGCCACGCCTGGCGTCAGTACTATTTCCGTTTTGTATGTTTTGTTCTTCTGTTTCTGATTTTCATCGCTAGACTTCATGCATCGTATGATAAATTCGTCGTCTACGACGATGTCTTTGTAGGAGTCCAATATCACACTCTGCCAATTGTTCGCGTCAACATTGTCGTAAACAGCGTTCAGCGGTCCTAAATAGGTTTCGAGTTGTTTAACTGCTTTTCTCACGTCTCTCACCAGAACTTCTTTGCTAAAATACAACTGTACGTTATTAAACGACCATTTTTTGTGGATCCAATCGTTCCCTTTCGAATCTCTGGAGTAGAAAATCTCTTCTTCGTCATCGGTACCTTTGAGCGCGTCGTCATTCACTTGCGCAAAGTCTGTGTAGCCAAGTTCTTCCAATATCTCTGCGATTCGTTCGGTCTCTTCTTTTGGAACTCGATTCAAAGTCACTCTAGGAACAGTTGTTTCTTCTTGTGAAGAAGAAGAAGAAAAAGAAAAAGAAGGAAGAGAACGTAAAGAGGAGAGTATTCGTCGGCAATGCGTTCGAGCGAAAACGGAATACGGCGAGGACGGAGCGAGCGCCTTCCTAAAGGCGCTGCACCGCATGCCAAATTTTATGACGAGGAAAAATCTTCTTCTTCTTTTTATTACACCTCAAGACCTCATGACCTCAACTCTGATCTCTCTCTCTCTCTCTCTCTCTCTCTTTCGCATAACGCTCCCAAAAAAGTCCGCTAATCGGAGGAAGGAGCTTGTTGCTCAGCTGCTGCCGCTGCTGCTGCTGCTGGAGGAGGCGTTTGTTTCATTTGTTGTTGTTGTTGTTGTTGTTGTTGTTGCTGCGGCGGTTGAAAATTTTGCCTCTGTTGATAGTGTTGTTGATGTTGATGTTGTTGGAAACCTCCTCTTTGGTATCCTCCACCACCCATGTGTGGCATTCCTCCGAATTGCCCGCCTCTGTGCATTTGTGGTGCGTATTGCATCATCGGGTTCTGGTACGGAGCACCAGGGCCCATGCCATACCCCATCATCATGTTCATCTGCGCCATTTGCGCCTGGTAGTTCATAATCGCCGCTCGTTGCGCGGCGCTAATGGCGTCCTGCGCTTGCATTGGCGGTGCAGCAACGGCTGCAGCGGGCTTCTTTGTCGGGACGAACGCAGAAGCTTTTGCCGACAAAGAAAATGCAGGCGCGTTTGCGGATAATTTCGAACCAGTCGCCGCTTTTTTCGCTTCCGCCGCCGGAGCGGCGGGAGCTTGTTGAGCTGCTGCTGCTGCCGTAGATTCCGTCGCCGTCTTCTTCGCGTCCGCCATGGATGCCACACTAGCAGGAACTTTACCAGCTGTTGATCCCCACGCCGGCTTCGACGGTGGTGGGGCTGCTTTGAAGCCTTCACTACCCGGCGCTCTGGACACGGAGGAATACTTCGCCTCTTCGTCGTCGTCAAAGTCCGAGATGAGTTTTTGGTTTCTCTCCTCCGCGACGTGCGGATTCGAAGACACTTTACCTTCAATTTCTCTCGCGATTCGTGCGGCTTCTTGTTCGGAGATGCGGATTTTGGACTTGTCGATTTGTGTCGTGTACACGGACTCGTCGAATTTGGTTTCCACCCCGAACAGTTGTTTGTTCGCGGCGAACTGATCCCATTGTCCGGGCGGTGCCTTCCTTCCCCACGCGCCGCCTTTGGTATCAAATCTTCCACTCGACCGTCCTCCTCCTTGCCCATCTTCCAAACCTCCAACGTTAGCCGAGGTGTCGTCGTCACCGGGCGTCCAAGCGACCAGCGTTCGATTTTGCCCCGTCGCGCCTTTGGAAATCCCCACGTCAGTGAAGTCGTTCATGTCGTTCATTCGAGACGGCCCCAAGGCCAAGTCGGACATGCCGACGTTGAACGCTTGAATCCACGCGATGTCTTCCAACGGAACTTTCTTTAACTTTTCCGGTTTCTTTCTCGGCGCTTTCTTCGGTTCTTCTCCATTCGGTCCTCGAGGTGTAAGAAATCGAGTCCACGCGTACGCTAAAACGATGTGTTTTTCAATCTCTCGGGTGTCGGCTAAGACACCGTTGAGTAAGACTCCGGACGTGAGCTGCACGTCGACCGAGTAGCCTTTCAAGGCGGACAGCGTGAAGATCAATCGGTCTTTCGCCGTGACGGTCATATTTTATATTTGGATAGTCTTCTCTGACTCAGAGTAAATATATAATATTAGATGCAAGCGCGTGGGGACGACGAATTCGATCACACGAGACCAGAGGAGACGCCACCTCTACCAAATTCCTTCTTTCTTTCTCGTTCTGCCTTTAATAGGGGAGAAGAAGTTTAGGTGTTTGATGCGTTGGTGTTTTGACAAGTTCGTAAGGCAGCGTGAATAAGCGCGAAAACTCTCTCTCTCTCTCACACACACGCGCGGCGCTCTTCCAGGAGGAGTCGAGCAGCCGGGGCGAGTTTCGACTTCCCCCGCGAAGTTGTAAAGAATTAGTTTTAGCATCGTCAGAGAAAGAACGACTCTTTTTTTCATTTTTGGTTTTTCGCTAAAATGTCGGACTATTTGAACTCTGTTATAAATCTGACTACTACATCTAGAAAACTAAAGACTATCAATGCTCTAACTACATAATCTAGAAACGCTACGCATCCTTCGTTCCATCATTACTTTTCTTCTTGTTGTTGTTGTTGTTGTTAACGAGGGACATCAAGTTCACCGCTGGCGCTACCTTTTGCGAGGTTGTTCTTCGGTCGTAAGTGCCTTTTTGCATCGCAGATGAGTGACCCATGTACATAGCCAACGCCTCTAACTCGTTATCAGAAGCCACGCCTTGACCTCTGACGTGGGTAATGATCATATCTCGCACCAAGTGCGGGTTAACTTTTTGGCCAGTCACGCGCAAAGCGCATCTGGAGAATGCTCGGGAAAGTTCCGACGCCGTGTACGGTTCACCGTTTGGTCTCGTAAAGACTAAATTGTGTCTTGGATTGAACGCTGCGCGGTACTCGTTCAACCAAAGCTCCAAAGCTGGATATACGCGCGAGTCGAGCACTAAATTCGGACGCGTGCCATACACGTTCCCGGTTTTATAATCGGCGGCGTTATGCTTAATAAACCACGTTTTCGTGGCCGAATCGTAAAACAACGTTCGGTTAAGTTCCAACTCGCGCAACGTTCGTTGACGATCGGGTATGCACGCCAAAACTGCGAACATGAGGTAAAGCTGTATGCTTCTCGCAATGTCCGCTTTATTCCTAGGCTTACCGCGCTTATCAAAGCCGGCGCACTCGAGCTTCAAACACTCAACGAGAATGAGATATTTTGGCCAATCTAACCATTTCTTAGCTTCATCTGCTGCTCTCGGGGCCACTCGCGCGCGCGCTCTAGCACCGCGTTGCAATCGCATAAGTTCCTTCACGACATCTGTGTTAACTTCTTCACCAGCACTTGATAGTAAAGAAGATGAAGACGCCGCCGAAGAGTTCTTCTTTTTACCAGATCCCGAGGATAGTGATGATGCCGATGCCGATGATAATTTCATCAACGGCGGATAAAGCCATTTTGCAATGGCAATGAGCGAACGAACGTAAGCATCTTCCGTAGAGCTTAGTATCCCGCGCGTTTCAACCATCCATTGCATGTATTCGATAGCGTACTGCGCACCTTCTGAATCTGAAGATGGGAACGCGTCCTTCAAGCTATAGTTTTCAGCGTTCTCATTCAAACCTTTTACATTCACCAAATACCCACAAAAAGCTCGAGCGACATCGCGATGATTCTTCACCGTCTGCGCGCGAACTGGCACGCCTTCTTGCCCGACGCGTCGCGTCGTCAAATCTCGAACGAATTTATCGAGCTCTTTCTCGAGGGTTTTAGGTAGACTTTTCTCGCTGATTGCGTAATCCGGCAAACGTCGACGCGAGGTCACGCGTTGCTCGCTCAAAGGTACGTCGTCCGGTCGTCTGTTCGTTCTGTACTCTGTCGATAATTTCCTGTGAGAATCTTTACTATCGTCACTGACGGTATTGTGCTCTTCAAAGTATAATCTCGACTGTAAAGGCACGCGGGCATCGAGCGGAATATCACCTCCAATCCATCCTTCGATGTGTTCGAATTTCTTGTATGAAACTACGGTATCTATATCTTTTTCTTCTTCTTCTTCTTCCTCATTATAATCATCATGAACTGCTTCCGTTGAGTTCATCGAGCGCGCCAGCACCGCATTGTACAACTTCATCGGTAATCTCATCGCAATCCACTCTTCTGGTTTCACTAAAACGGTCCCGTCCTCGAGCGATATCAAAGCGTCGATATCGTCGAACCAGTTTTCTCTCAATATTTCAACCACTTTCTCCGCTTCTTTCGGCGGTCGGTTGATGTCCACGAAACATTTTTGCAGAGTTGAGAGCAAAATATCATCTCCTTCTTCGTCTTCTTCTTCCTCTACTACTTCCTCTCGTTCCTTTCCCTGCCGACGCGCTCCTGCGATACACTTCGTTCTTCTTCCTCTTCTTCCACTCGCGCTCTTCTCTTTTGCTTCTTCTTTTCCCGAAATTCTTAGCGACGACGATTTACTGTGCAACGTCGTCATCATCATCGCTCGGAGAGAAGTTCGGAGAGAAGTGCACGTCATCTTTCTCCTGCGTCTCTTATTCCATCGCACCTTTCATTCACGCGTGTGTTTCCGTCCGTCTGTCGTGGGTTTTTTATGTGTGTTTTGTAGAACTGTTTTTTGTGTTGCTGTGTGTTGTTTGTCATTCTTTGTGAATTCAAAAATTTTGGAGGCAAGTTTCGTATCACTCAAAAACAATTTCTTCAAACATCATCATCATCATTGATCATTAATTCCGCCGTTGCGCGCGTGAAAAGCACGCATCTCCCTCCCTCCCTCTCCCCCCTCTCTCTTTCTGAGTGTTTCTGTGTTTCTGTGTGCGAACGACAGGGTGGGGCGCATAACCAAAAAGGAGAAGAGGAGGCACTTTTCATCAACAAAAATGGCGAAGAAATCTTCGAAAAAGGAGATGATGAAGACGAAGGCGAAGAAGAAGAAGAAGAACAGCGACAAGAACAAAGAGAGGACGATGAAGCAAAAGCCAACGAATGCGGTATTAAGAAAGCTCGTGAGTGAAGCCCGAGTAAAGGAAACTTCTCTTGATGGTAATGAAGAGACTGCCGGAGCAAATCAGAAGAAAATTCAAAATCATCACCAGGAACACAAGAAACAGAAGAAGAAGAAGAAGAAGAAGAAGAAGAAGAAGGCGGATGAAAATAATAATAATTCTAGCAGTGATGGTGATGATTACGCGTCTCTTTCGAACGACAACGACGACGACGACGACAATAACTACGACAACAATACCAGTATTGGACTAAGAGAAGAGAAACCGTTCGACACGAATCGGAAGAAAAAGATCAAGGATATGGTTGAATACACAGGCGGCGTGGAAAAGTCCACCAAAGAACAGCTGTTGAGGATCTTCAGTCTACACATAGATAGAGACGCGGACGATTTGTTTCGACGCATCGGTACAAAGATGAAAATAGAAGAGCTAGAGAAGATGGATCTTGAGCCATTGAAAACGATGTATAAGGTGGTCTACGATCATTTGGACAGTAAAGAAGAGGGGATTGCATACGCGAAGAAGCATTTGTTTGTGCCAACGTCCCCGAAAGAGAACAGAATGTCGGCGCCAATAGTGTACATCTCGCCCGACAAAAATGAGCACTCTGATTTGTTCCCCAAAAGATACGGAAGAAATCCGAACAAGAAGAAGCGGCAAATCGACGAAGGTGTTGCGTCGATGATAGACACGAAGAAAAAAACGAAGAACGAGAATACCGCCGAGACATTTAAAGCGACGAAAGCGGCATCAACAGTCTGCGCGCGCAACAAAAAGGAACACGTTTTGATAGAGAAGAACGACGCGCGAGTATCCAGAAAGAACAGCTCCAAATCCGATCTTGCTTTAGCTCTACCTTCTACGGATAGAAATAATAAGCAACAGAAACTCCCGGTAGGGGTGTGGAACAAGAAGAAGTTTTATAAAAAAGTGAAAGTTGAAGACGAAGTGTTCAAAGTCGGCGACGATGTTTACGTGTGTACTCCCGAAACGGTTGATTTGACCGAGGACGTCGACCACATCTGCGAGCTTTGCAAAAAAACGGGCGTCGAAGAAGGCGCCGATGGCAAAGAAGTCGAAACAGAAATGCTCGAGTGCGATTATTGCGTGAGATCATGGCATCTTCGGTGTTTGAAATTAGATCACGTGCCGGACGAAACATTTTGGAGTTGCCCAATGTGCGTCGCTGCGCCTTCCGGTATCGCCGCGCCGCAAAATTTCCACGAGAGACGTACGCCTTGCGGTGAATTTCTGGCGGGGAGACTTTGTTTGGCTAGAATCGAGAGCATCTGGGCAAACGTAGATGAACTCAACGACAGAGATCCAAAAGTTCGAGAAGAAGCGTTTAAGTTCATCGCTCGCTTATACGTGCTACCGGAACATACTCACACGGGAAGGCAACGTCATCACATTCGCCGAGAGGTGTTTCTTACGAACATCAAAGAAGAGGAAAATTGCGCCGCGATTCTCATGGGCGCAAAAGTCCTCGAGCCTGCCGCATTTCGCTCGTCCGGCGGTAATGACGACGTCTACATGTGCGAGTATTCGTACGACCAAAATTTTTCTCGCTTTCGACGGAGAACAGAATGGGAGGACTCTGATTTCTCGGAAGATGAATGTGACATCGAGGCTAAAAATATCCTGTGGAGCGAAACTGAAAGTTCAGACGATGACGACGACGATTACGATCACCGCAAAGAGAAGCGAAAAGCGGAAAAGAGAGCGCACGTGCGACAAACGAAAGCAGATATTGCCGCCTCAAAGAAAGCTGCGGCTTCTAAAAAAGGAGCTAACGCTTCGTCAGAATGGAAAGAAGCCATTGGCTTGGGTAAATCAGGCATTTTGGCCATAGACTCTGCTCAAAATAATGGGTCGCGCACTGCTATTGAGCGCGCGAGAAAAGCGTTACAGCTGAGTTCCATCCCGGCAAAGCTAGAGTGTCGGGAAAAGGAGCGCGAGAAGATCATGCAATTCACAAAAAACGCGATCGGTGCGTACGGTGGTGCGTCTTCATGTCTTGGCAACTCGCTTTACATTTCAGGCGTTCCCGGTACTGGGAAAACGGCAACAGTTCGCGAAGTCATACGAACGTTGCGCCAAGAAGCCGCGAATAAAAAAGTTCCAAAGTTTAATCACATCGAAATGAATGGTTTAAGGCTACAAACGCCGCAACACGCGTACAGTTTAATAGCAGAGGAACTCACGGGTAGAAGATTTTCACCGAGTCGCGCGGCAGAATGGCTCGAGAAACGGTTCAAGGAAGGCAAAGAGTCGGATGGAAGAGTGCTCGTTCTCGTCGTGGACGAGCTCGACGTTCTCGTCACGCAAACGCAATCTGTTTTGTATAACATTTTTGATTGGCCGACGTACAAAGCGAGTAATATTGCAGTCATTGGTATTGCGAATACCATGGATTTACCGGAGCGTTTGTTACCGAAAATTGCTTCTCGCCTGGGCTCGGGTCGGGTGACGTTTAATCCATACAACACATCCGAACTGATAAAAATTATTGAAGCGCGCTTACGCTCGACCGGTGATTACATCAGTGACGGTAAATACGACGCGATCACGCAAAACGCGGTGCAGCTGGCGAGTATGAAAGTCGCGCAAATTTCAGGCGATGCCCGACGAGCTCTAGAGTTGTGCCGGAGAGGCATTGAAATCGCCGAGGCGAGGATCGCGCGCGAACGCGATTCTGGAGAACTGAATTGTGTCTCTCGATGTGGTCCGAACGATATATCTAAGGCGCAGAATGAAATGTTTTCGGCGACTTACATGAAGATGTTGAAAGGACTTTCAAAACACGAGCGCATTTTCCTCGCCGCTTTACTTCTGCGCACGAGACAACTCGGCTATAAAGAAGTGTACGTCTCCGACGTTCTCGAAGTTCACGAGAAGCTGTGCATGAACCATTCCGTGCAAACGCTTCCGACGGGTTTCGAAACAACGATAGTGTGTCGTTTACATTCCATGCGCTTGGTATTGGCCGACCCTGGATACATGCGTCGGTTACAAAAAGTAAGCTTGAACATTCCGCAGGAGCAAGCGATGTACTCTCTCAAAGACGATATGCTGTGTGCGGACATGCGGTGGATTAAAAATGCGCTGTAATATACTATTAGAATTCCAAACTAAATGCTTTACTACTATTTATGCTCCATTCACCCTCGCGAAGCTTGCTCGAGCTCCGCCAATCGCGCTTTCAAAAGTCGAATTTCGTATTCTTCTTGAGATATTGAAGCGACAGCTTTTTGTCTAGACTTTGCCGCCTGTTTCTCACTTCTTTTCGAGCGTAGTTGTTGTTGTTGTTGTTGTTGTCGTTTTTGTTTCCCAATCTCTTCCATCATCATTTGCTGCGAACTCTGCACAAAATCGTAAAATTCCGCATCGTTCATATCCGCTGGATTGACATTTACCTCTTTTCCATCGTGCTGGTGGTGGTTTTGATGACCTCTCGCTCGATGTCTCGATTTCGTCGACGGCGAAAAGAACACTACGACGTCCATCGAGAACGAAAATATAAAAGTGATGTATGTCCACAGAATTTGTATGAAATGCACGATAAAATTCGCTCCCGGTGGTCGCTTACCTCTCGGTCTTTTCATTTTCTTGTTTGGATCGTCGTTATCATCGTCTTTATCATCTTCTTTAGCGTCGTCGTCGTTTTCATTTTCTCCTTTTCTTCCTCGTCGTCGTCGCATACCTCCTTCTCCTTTCTTTTGTTTTTTTTCCTCCTCCTCATCAACAAACTTCTTCTTTTCCCTTGTCCCTTTTTCTTTTTCTTCTGTACTGTCATCCTGGTCTAATAAACTCGTCGTTGTTGTTGCTGTTGTTTCTTTTGTTGTTGTTGTCGTCCTTTTCGCGGCTGTGGTAGCTTGCTCGGGTGCATCCGCGTGAGCGCGCGCTGGTGATGATGATGATGTTGTTACCTTTTTTACTTGACCCACTTCGTCCTCCTCGCTTTCGCTTTTGATTTCTTCTTCTTCAGCCGCCGGCGACGCGTACTTCTCCTCCTCCGCCGCCTCTTCTTCTTTCGATGGAGAAGACATTTTGTGCGCGTCGTCGTCCTCGTCGTCGTTCTCGATCATCTCCTTCGACATCGTCGATTTGCGTCGTAGGTTGTCTCGTTTTCGTTTGTGTGTGTTTGTGTGGTGTGTTTTTTGTGTGTGTTCTGTTTTTTTTTGTTTTTCTTTTGTGGAAAGCAAAAAACAGAAAAAGAGAGCTCAAAAGAAAAGATTTTGATGTTTTGACGCATCTCCAAAAACTTTCTGAGAAAGGCACACCAGAGGAGACCTGTTGTCCTTTCTCTTACCACTCTTCTTCTTCTTCAGGTCTTCAGCTCTTCTCTTCCACGAGAACAAACGCGTCCTCGTTTCCCTCTCTCTTCTCTTCTCTTCTCTTCTCTTCGCGAGGCTCCCTGACGCGGAGAAAAAACGTTCAAAAATCACGGGAAAGGAAATGATGAAGAACTTTATGAAACGCATATCGTCCACGGAGACTCTTAATAGTAACGCTAAAAACAACAGCGCTCATCCTCATAACAATGAACTGCTCGGGAAAACTATTCAAGTGGAAGGGAAAAAGTTTCGATTGGTGGAAGTGCTCTCCTCGTCGGGTGCATCTGCGGTGGTGTATAAAGCAAAATTTGTTGAAGCTTCTTCTTCAACGACTTCTTCTTCTTCTGCTCTGCACGGCGCCGCGGATAATAATAATAATAATGCAAACCAAAGAGAGGACTTTTATTGCGCGATGAAAGTGTTAGAATTACCGGATGATTCGACCTTTGTGAAAAAAGCGAAAACGGAAGTTTCCGTGCACAAATCTCTATCGAAGAACGCGCACGTGGTGACTTTATTCGGCGCGGAAATCCGAGTGGCGGACGAACGACGAGTCTCATCGAGAGAACGCGCGTATAGGATGTGCATGTGCATGGAGTTGTGCGATGGCGATCTGTCCATGAGATCGTTTAGTAATGATAGTGATAGTAAGGGTAGTGATAGCACCATTAGTAAAAAAGAGTTAGAGAAGATCTTGGAACCGTTTTTGGCGGTGTGTGACGTGTTAAAAACAATGCACGGGTCAAAGTTGTGTCATTGGGACATAAAACGCGAAAACGTTCTTTTTTCCAAGTCTGAGAATCTCTATAAAGTGTGCGATTTCGGGTCGTGCGAGTTTGCGCCTGCGAGCGAGTACACGTACAAAGACGCGAACGAACGACACAGAATCCAGGACGATATGAAATCGAAAACGACGCCAGCGTACAGAGCTCCCGAGATGTGGGATTGTTGGAAGTTTCAAAAACCGCCTTCTTTGGCGGCAGATCTGTGGGCGCTCGGTTGTTTTTTGCACGAGCTTGCGTACGACGAGTTGGCATTTGGCGATGCTTCAGAGGCTATGCTGCGTTCGCTGAGTGGTAGGGGTGCGGGAAGTCGAAACGCTTCGGCGCTATCCGCTACTCCAAACGGTAAAAAGTTCAGTAAAGAACACGAGCGTGAGTTTCCTAGGCAAATTCCCGGAATAGACGCGTTAGTTCGCGACTTGTGTAAACTCGATCCGGACGATAGAATCAGCGCGTCAGAGGCACAAAACAGAGCCTTGCGGTTGCTATCAGACCTGAATGATTTTCCCAAGCAACGCGAAGAACAAAACTTGTCTGTAGTAACGACGACGACGACGAGAAGTGAAGAGAAGACACCGCCGGCGGAGTGGGTCGGTTTCGAGCCTTCTTCCACGGGCGGTTATGCGAATGAGGACCCGTTTTTATCGATGCCACCGCCGCCACCACGACTTCCAAAGGATACGAATACGCCCCCGAATACCACTGGAAGTAATGGTTCCTTAATCGACGACACTTCAACCAGTGCAGTGAACAGTATCGGCGCTGGGGAGGCAGATGCGGGAGAAACGAAAAAGATTCCAACAGATGACGACGGTTCGCACACGATTCGCGAGTTGAAATTGCTCGCGAAAGTTGAACGGCTCGAGCGACGTATTCAAGAGTACCAAACCCGCGAGCAAACGTTGAAAACAAAATTGCAATCGAGTCGAACGCAACTTGAACAAGAACGCGAGTGCCGACAAAATTTGGAGAAGAAACTCGGAATCTCCTCCTCGCTTTCAAAAAATTCGAGCGGCTCGAGTTTGAACGAAATGAATCATCTCCAAACGCCCGCGGCGACAACAAACGAACAGGGCTTGCAAATGAACCATCACACCAACAATAACATGCATCGAAGAGGAAGTCATTCGCGATCAGGCAGCGATTTGAGCATTTCGGGATTACAAGCCGTCACGGCGCAGCACGGGAGCCATCGCAGAAGCGGCAGCGGATTGTCCTCCAAATTATCCGCTCTCGAAGAAATGTCCATCGATAATCTTTCAAATCCGTATGGGAGCAAATCTATGAATACATCGCGCGGCGGTATCGTTGGTGGTGGTGGTGGTGGTGGCAAACCGACTTTGAACCATCGACGTGCGGTTTCTTTAGGCGGCGAGTTTGACTTACTGCAAGAGGCGAAGAATCAAGGTAAAGGAGGTTTGTTCTCGCACGTCTTTAGAATCCCGCCTTCAACGGTTAAAAACAAGTCCATAGGTATGGACAAACCGTACGGTTGATTGATATAAATTATTGTAATATACACACGCGGCTTATTGTATAGTGCTCATCGTTTTAATAAATTAAAGGTCATCTAAATCCTCATTTAACGCGTCTTTTGTTTCTTCGTCCTTCGTCTTTTCGTATTCCGTCCGAAAATCATCGAGGTAAACGTTAACGCCGAAATAATAAATAAACCTGGTAACGGTACCGCTCCGTCTCTCTTCCCGCTATTCGTCAAAGTCCCCAACGCGAGAAGTGCAATCGCATACACTCCGACTCTTCCGCACGTTCCGCTAAAAAACGCAAACGCCGCCGAGTAGGTCAACAAAACGCTCCCGATGTAAACGACGTGAATAGTTCGCGAGTCCTCACCGAACGTTTTCACCAGTCTCTTGTGCGTGCGCATGATTTCTTTCCTCGTCGTGAAGGACTCGAAATCCGGGAAATACGGCAAACAATTATTCCTTTCGCTCCCTCCTTCCATTGATGTCGACGTCACTTTCATGTTCTCTTTCGCGTTGCACTTCAAACTTTGTGAAAGCTGAGGGACAAGTTTCGATGGGTACAAAAGCGCTCTCGCTACAAACGGAGGTTTGAGTAAGGGTGCGCCGTCGTCATCCGTGCCGCTAAAGTATTTCGTTGCAAACGCCGCGGCGCCATCGATCGGGGCGAACGTATTTTTCGTCTTTGCGTTTAAGAACACCGGCACTCTGTCGTTTGTTTTGTGCACGGAGTAGTAGTAAGGAGTAAGTAGGGGAAACCGCGGGTTAACTTAGGGGATTTGTTGTTCTCAAAAATCAGTCGTCCGTCGCCAAAAGTCGATTACTAATGAGAGAGACAGAGAGAGAGAGAAGAAGACCAAGCAGAAAAAGAAGAATAAAAAGACTTACCGAGCGACGAGCACGGCGAGCACGAGCAACCACGTCGCCAGTTTTCCTCGGTTCATTTTTTATTCTTCTTTGTTGAAGATGAAAGATGAGAGAGAGAGAAGAAGAGAAGAATTTTCGTAGAAGAAGAGAAAAAGTGATGAAGGAAAAAGAAGAGAAGACACTTGTTAGGTGAACTCATCAAAACACACACACGGACACACTTTTGCCTCACTTTTGTCGTTGTTCGAACAGTGGTCGTCAGTTGCGAACACAGACGCAGCCGCTTTTGCGTTTTTGTGCGGACACACACAAAAATGGTTGGCTTTTCCTCTCCTTCTTCGACGTCGTGTTCTTCGTATTCCTATCGTAATCACGGACATCCTCATCCACCTCATCAACAACAACAAAGAAGAAGAAGAAGAAGTGGTGCCACGAAGACGACGACGCGCGGCGCTTTGCGAAGCTCGTCGTCATCCTCATCCTCATCAGACTCGAATAATACGAACAACAACAACAACAACAACAACAACAACAACAACGGGGACATGCCATCCTCCTCCTCATCGTCATCGAGAGCGAGCTCGTCCTCGTCCTCGTCATTCAGCGGCGTGAAAAGTAATACAAATAATAGTAATAGTAATTTGGTGTTGTTGCAAAGGATATCCACTAAAGTGGCTGCAATGAGCGCGGCGGTAGCTGTGGCTGTTGCGTCTGCATCCGGAGCGCCTTCTCCGTATTCTTTTTTGAACTTCTGGAATTCTGCGGCAACATCACCAACAATAACTAGTAATACACTTGCAAAAGGTCTGGTCGCGTACGCCGAGGAAGAGGAGGAGGAGCGGGATACCGCGAGCGATGTCGGGAAAAGTAACCCGAAAAAGACCTCTGTTGGTGATAATGCTAACGAGCAGCTTTCACCGGACGCTCTAGTCGTCGATGAAGTTTGGCAACTCGTCAGCGATACGTTCCTTCCCGTGAGAAACGATATTTCCGTAGGTTTCGACCGAGAGGCGTGGAACGCCTTGCGCGAAGAGAGCGTTGTGAAAAATCCACCGAAATCGAGACAAGAGGCGTACGAATACGTAAGAGGAATGCTTTCGACGTTGAACGACCCGTTTACGAGGTTTGTTGCGCCGAAAGATTTTCAGGAGCTCTTGAAGTACGATATTTCTGGCGTCGGATTGAACATTGCGGAGATGCCTGACAATACGAGCGAAGTTGGCGTACTCGGATTGGTGGCTGAAAGTGCGGGCGCAAAAGCGGGAATAAAGCAAGGCGACGTTATTTTATCCGTCGATGGCGTCGATGTGAACGGCATGAGTGCATTTCAAGTCACGAGCATGATTCAAGGCGAAGGCAACACGACGGTGGATTTGAAAGTCCGACGAGGTGAGAAAGATGGAGAGGAAAAGTTGTTCGCGTTGAAGCGAGCGGCTGGGCCTAAGAACCCGGTGAAGTCACGATTAGAAGGAAAGTCCACCGGATACATTCGTTTGACTGAGTTCAACGCGCTCGCAGAGAAGGACGTCGCAGAAGCCATAGAAGAGTTGCGTGGTATAGGAGCAAAGGAGTTTATACTAGATTTAAGAGATAATCCTGGAGGATTAGTTCAAGCTGGCGTTGAGATTGCAAAGTTGTTTCTACCGCAAGACGCTACGATTGCGTATACGGAAGGACGAGTCGTCGCCGGTGGCGTGAAAGAGGATACAGATGTCGACGCGACGGTAAATGCGCGTTTGGGCCTTCAGAACGCAGGAGGCGCCGACGCGGCACCGACTAAATTAAAGAGAGTAGGGGATATTTCGTCGTTCTCATCGAGCGACAAAGAAAATAGTGATGCAGTAAGTAACAAACAAAAAGTTACCGAACCGCTTGTAGTTCTAGTGAACTCGAGGTCGGCGTCGGCGAGTGAGATTTTGACCGGTTCGTTGAAAGATAACTGTCGCGCCACGGTGGTTGGTTCCAAAACGTACGGCAAAGGGTTGATACAATCCGTATACGAGCTGAGCGATGGTAGTGGTGTCGTGTTAACCGTCGGGCGATACGTGACGCCTAAGTTTGTGGACATCGACAGAACCGGCATAACGCCTGATTTTGCAATGTTCCCGGGCTTTGAAGTTTCCAAGAAAAGTTTGGATGCGTGCGAGTTGCCAAAACGTTGATTTATCATATTATTATTATGATACTAATAGTACTACGGTACCATGGTACACATTGATTACACCAACTACGCACAGAGTGGTTTACACTCAGATTTTTGCTACACTCTGCTTCTTCCTAAATGCCCCTACTTCTCGGTTGCGTAAACGCCATCGCTATCCCGTCGCTCACGCGTTGCAATGCCGGGACTCTCGACGTCAGAGGCGCGAACAGATTTTGATTCAAACTTTTCCAAGCCTCTTTGTGATAATACCCGGTGTTGTAATACGTGTATTTGATCCTGAAAACCGTGTTATCTTCGCACTGATACCTGCTTCGCAACCACATCACGTACATGAACGTTTTGCCTACGCTTCTCTTCCTCACGGAGTCGGTCACGATAACCGCCAATATGACTATTTCCATCAACGCGCTCAAGCTCAAGGCCACGTGCATCTTCTCTTGCAAGAATGAAAAGATTCTGCTCATGCCGACTTTCGTATACAAACTCTTCCCGTCTTCGCTGTGAAAAATCTTATGCACGATGGTAAACCACTGATACAAGGCTGGCACGCATATCGGAAACAAGGCGATTATTAGCGGTCTCGAATAAAAAGCAAATATCACGGAAAACATCGTCAACTGAAACCCATTCGAACTCGTGACCGCATTCAACTCTTTCCTCATTTGTTCCTGCGTCGTGACTCCTCCTGTCAGTTTCTTCAACGTGTATCCAATCCTATAGATAAACGCCAAGCACGCGCTGAAAAACGCTACTCGATACGTTCTTTGTATATGAAATCGCAGAAGAGGAAAAAAAGTCAGGGAGAGAAACGGGAGGAACCCGGCGATGGCGCACGTCGTGGAAAGAAGCGTCGCGGTCGTGCAGAGAAAGAAAACCGCGGTGCGGAAATCCATCATCTTCATCATCGTTCTTCTTCTTCTTCTTCTTCTTCTTCTTCTTCTTCTCGGTTGTTCAGTCGTCAAAGTATTTATTGATGATTTTGAAGAATGAAGAGAAAACTTCATTTCCTGGGTGTCCAACACAGGCAAGCTGTCAAAGTCGTTTTTTGGCAGCAAAAAAATTGAAAAAGATAAAATGCAAAGGAAGCAAAGAAGAAAAAGGAAAGCACGACACAACTTACTCTCCTTATACTTATTTATCCACGAATAAATAAATAAATAATGGGAGTCAAAGACAACGAAAAGTTAGCGAGACGCGTGCGTTCGGCGGCGTTTTTAGTCGCCGTCGGCATGGTGGTTGGCTCTTTAGCCGGGTTTTTATTCACGCCTCCGAATCACGACGACGGATTTGGCGCACCATCATCATCATCATCATCTTTTCATCGTCACGATCATTCATCGACTTGGCATCCGACGACGAGTTACGGGTCTTCTTCTTCTTCTGATAGTGACGACAATAACGACGACGACCACGACGACGATTCGAGTCGTCAGCATCATCATCATCATCACTCGAATAGTGGCGGCGATCATCATAACGACGGAGAAGAAGAAAATGATGACCACCACGACGGTGACGACCACTTAGTCTCGAAACCGAAAACGACCGTGAACACGAACGTGCAATCCGGTAAGCAAACGTGGACGAACCCGCAGCACAGAGAGATGTATAAAACGATGTACGACGAGTATCACAAGTTACGCTCTGGCGCGAACGTGTGCCACTCGTGCAGGTTTTTAGATGGGATTAAAAAGAGGTACAAGTTTAAGACGTTGTTAGACGCCGGGTGCGGCACGGCGGTGATGGTGAGAAAATTGAGACAAAGTGGGGTAGACGCGAGAGGGATTGAAGCCGCGAGCTTGCCGTTGAAAGAGTACGCGTCGGATTTGTTGGCGAATGGGACGGTATTTTCCACGCCAATGCAAGAAATTCCGTTCAAGTCGGAATCGTTCGATATGATTACGTCTGTCGAGGTGTTCGAGCACATTCCAGAAGCAGATATCGATCGGTCCATTAACGAGCTGAGTCGAGTGGCTAAACCTGGAGCGAATGCTTTTATTACGGTTGGACAGTCCACGTCTAGGTTTGACACGGCTGATGGTAGGAAGAAGTCTGCCGTGGCGCAGATTTCGACAAAGTTCAAATTTCACGAAACGGTGAAGCCGAGACAGTGGTGGTTGGATACGTTTTGTGCGCATGGGTGGTTCGCGGATGACGATGCGTACATGCACATGGTGAAAACGAGTAACGAAGGTGGTTTGTCTCGACCACCACCGCGAGGATGGTTTTCGTTGACGAAAGGGAAACCGAACGGGAAGCCGTGCAAGTGCAAAGTGCCTCCGGGGAGACAAGCGAGTTGGTTCTGCGGTGTCGGGAGACCGAACGCGAAGAAGGATGTGGCCAAATTGTGGAGCGATTTGAAGAAGGAAGCCAGTGCTTAAGCGTGAGATACATAAAACATAGTAGACGAGAGGGAGAGAGGAGTATGTAGGAACATTTTTAATGTCACGCGTTGTTATTTTCATTTCACAAATAAAGAAATTACCAGCATATGATGGTGCTTTACATTACTGCGTGTTATTTTTATTATAAAATGTGCTAAAAGATGTAGTTGGGGCAATCTTTAATGGTACATCGGCGCTCTCCCTGCCATGCCTGCCTGTGGCGGCACCATGACGACCCTTTGCGTCGCTTGCGGTCCGCCGCTTTGATGCCACCAAACGTTCCGCTGCGGATTCTCTAAAATTCTCAGCAACTGCAACTCCTCCTCCGAAAACCGCTTCAATAACTGCATGAATTTAAACACCAGACGTAAAATGTAAAGCTCCACCATAAACATGATAAAGGTTAACACTTTCGCCGCGGCGGATTTGTTGATTATAAACAGTGCCACTCGCCAACACGCCATCCCGAGGACGTACACTAAATACGCCACCACGTTGCCGTACTTGAAAAATCTCGCGCCTTGGTACCCCAACACCGGTCCAAACAATAAAAACACGAATACCCACGCCGTGAAGAAGAAAAACATACAAAATATAATATCCACGCACGCGAACAGTCTCAACGTCCTCGATAATTGTCTCGCCACGACAAACTGTAACAAGTCGTTCGAGTTATCCGACGACGGTGCGTTGATGCCAATTTGGGAAAACGCGTTCCGAATTTCATCTCTCGCTCTTTGTGCCTCTTGCTCATCGTTTTCGTAGTGTTCTACGGATGGACCGCCGGTGTATAACTGACTGCTAAAGAACGGCGATCCGACCGCGAAGTTGTTCGCTCGACTTTCCTGCTGCGAAGGCACCGGGCCAGCGATTGGTGTTCCAGCAGCCGGTGCTGGCGTATACGTTGTCGCCGTAATCGCCGGTCGAGAAATTTCTGCCGCGTTATTCGTATTCATATTCTGGGATGCCGTGGTCGCTCCCGCGGCGGCGTCGTTCCTTTGTTGCGAAGAAGTTTCTTGCTGCTCCGCGTGCGCTAAAAACGGATTCATTGGCGTGTTGTTGTTGGACGTCTTTTTTTTCCCCTTCTTTTAAAACTCTGCGCAAAATCTGTAGTCTTATTTCTCTTTCTCCCTCTGTGATGTGATGTGATGTGATGTGATGTGATGTGATGTGATGTGATGTGATGTGATGTGATGCGTGTGTGTGTGTGTGTGTGTTGACGACAGAACGTTTCGCGGCGCCGAGCGTGTAAAAAGTGTGCGTTAAGATTTCTAAAAACTTTGAGTTAAAAGAATCAGTTGAAATCCAATCAATTTCAATCGCGAGAGAGAAAAAAAAAGGAAAACAAAAATTTGAGTTCGTCGTTCGCACGACGACAAAAAAAATATCCAACCTCGACTTTTGAAACGTTGTGTTGTTGTTCGCGGACGCGATGACGTCGTCTGACGCCAACGCGAACGCTGCTGCTATTGGCAACGATGGAGACGACGACGTGGAGATGACGGAGACGACAGCAAGAGAGGAAATACAAGAAGAAGAAGAAGAAGACGAAACAAAGAAGACAAAGAAGAAGACAAAGAAGAAGAAAGAAATAGAACTCGTGCAAAGACCACGCACGCACGAGTTGGAAGAGACGCTCATATGTAACGGCCGATATCAAACGGAGCGAGAAATCAACCGCGGCTCCTCCGCCGTGGTCATTAAAGGATACGACGTGACGAACAAGCTTCCGGTGGCGTTGAAAATCATGGACGTTTCGCAGACAAGCGAACTGTCTTTGCCGTTAAACTCGATAACGAGAGAGGTGAAATACGCTCACAAGTTAAACTCTCCTTCTTCTTCCTCCGAGTCCTCAAATACTACGGATAATTTTGCGCGTTTGTTGAACGTGACGAACCACATCTCGCCAGAGACTAAGCGCGAGTATGTCGTTTTGGTTTGGGAGTTATTGGAAGGTTTAGATTTGCTTGATTACATAAACTCTAAAGGCGGCAGATTGACCAACGAAGAGTCGCGAGCGCTTTTCGCGCAGCTGTTAAACGCCGTGGAAACGATTCACGAGCGAGGATTCGCGCACAGAGATTTGAAACCAGACAACTGTCTCGTCGTTGATACAAAACAGAAAAAGACTTTAAAAGTGATTGACTTTGGTTTATCAAAAGGGTTAGATTCCGCAAAAACGCTCGGCATTGGTACTCCCGACTACATGGCGCCGGAGTTGATTGGCGCTCCTTCGCGGATGAAGAGCGGAGGAGGCTATGATCCGATTAAAATCGACGTTTTTGCAATGGGTGTAACTTTATACCTGATGTTACTCGGACGTTATCCTTTCGAGGATCCAACGAATCATTCAACGTTGTCAACCATGAAAAATATTCGCGCTGGGAATTTTGCGAGACCGCAGAAAGGCGTCATCGACTCGGATGCGTTGAACTTGATTGAAAATATGTTGGCGCCCGACCCGGAGAAAAGATTTAGTTTGAAAGATATCAGAAATCACACCTGGGTTCAACGAGAGCGAGAACAAGAGATTTTGCTTCAAGAATACGACGAGTTTGAGAAACGGTTACAGGATGTGCGAAGACAAAAAGAACGCGAAGAGGAGGCAAAGAGACAACGCGAACAGGAAATTTCACTAAAAAGGTACAAAGAATACGAGAAACGTTTGATACAAGCGCAAAAAATGAAAGAGGCGCGACGAGAACGCGACGAGAACGCTCCAAACACTTTACTTGGTCTACGACTACGTCTCGTTGAATCGAAGATAGACCGCAAGCAGGAAATCCCAAAGGAGAAGAAGAAGAAACCGGCGGCTTTTGGGATTGCCTCGTTCTTTGGTGGCGGGCGGAAGAAGTAAAAAATTTCGTCGTCAATAATAATTATAAACACTTAATGAATACAAAAGAATTACACTTGGATGAATCATACTACGCTATACGGTGAGCTATTATCGTTTCTATCATCGTTGTTCGTGTTTTCGTCGTTTGTTGGGCGGAATACCGAAGTCAACTCGACGTTTTGTTGTTGTTGACGATGATTACCACTGTCCTCCGCTCCCCCTCCTCCTTCTTCACCTACCACCGGCGCTCTACATAAAGGACAATTGTCGTGTTGCCCCAACCATTCATCCAAACACGCCGTGTGAAACTGATGACCGCAAAGCGTCAGTTGACGCAATCGATCGCCGTTTACAAATTCGTCCAGGCATACCGCGCAGGAGTAATCGCAATCGTCGAGCTTCGGTCCATCACCCGCATCTCTAAAGGTTACAATAGGAATTCTAGAAATCACATTTTGCGGCGTACCCCTGAACGGTTCTATCCGCCGGTTACCCGCACCACCAAATGTAAACGCCAATTCTGGATTAGCAGCGATTTGAGCCGCGCGAAGCGCACGCATCCTTGCCAATTGTCTGTTTTGAACTATTCTTTTCGCGAGCGCTATGAGCATGCAGACGAACAAACTGAAAATCATCACTAAAGATACAGAGATGAAATTCGGAAGCTTCGTGCTCGAGGACTTACCAGCGTTAATGACGATGTTGTACGAAAAGCCATCGTGTACGTAATAGTTGATGTTCAAAATGCCGATGTAATACACGCCGCTTCTGCTCATGATGTCCGCGGGAATGTGATATTCCGTCGGGCTTCGCATATTCCGCGAGCTAGATAAGATGTCATCTGCGTTTTCGTACGAGGGGTAGTCATTGTACTTCACAATCAGTAACGGGTGTCCATTGCCTTGGTAGGAGAAAATCACTCGCAAACCATCTTTAGTCGCGTCTGGAAAAAACGCGGTATCAATTTGTATGTAGTTCCATTCGCCCGGGGCGATGACGCCATCGATACCGCTCGCGAGATGATCATCTGTATCGAACGGAATGACTTTACCTTGACAATATTCTCCTCCATAAGAATTTACCTCACACGTACACACGCTCTTCCCGTTCGGAATATCCGCGTCACACGTGCCGTGACTGTCGCCGAAACAATCGAAAGGACACATCGGCGTTTCCACTCCGGCGCCGTTGTTATTCCATCTCGCACGAAGATAGTACTTGGAAACCTCTTTCAAATACTGATTGTTGTTAAACACACCGACGTAATATAATCCTGAATCTGCATTTGTCAACTCAATGTGATGGTAATCGAGCCTGGAGCGAAAGGAGTTCATGTCTGCCATGGTTGTAAAATCTTGGGTCGACGGCACGCCATACGCGATACCGCTCCCTCCATTCGCCTTTCCGTCCGCCGCTCTCTTGACAAACAGAATTGGATCACCAAAGAGTCTGTTTAACTCTACAATGATCGTCGATTCCGATCCGACTGGCGTGGGGGGCACTTCAAACGAATAATAATCCCACATCTTCTCGTTCAACAAAAAAGGGTTGCCGTCCGCTGGTTGTTGCTCTCCATTTGGCAGCGTCGTGGCGACTTTATCGCACGCCACGTCGCCGTACCCGACGACACACGAGCACACACCAACGCTATCTATGTTTTTACACTCCCCTTTATTGCTACATTCGTTCCCATCCGGTTCCGGACACGGCGGCGTGGAAGAACACCTCGCTCTCAAGTTTCCGTTTAACCGATTCTCCGTGAAAAAATTCACGTTCTTCACTACACCTTTAAATATGTCGCCGTAAGATTTCACCATCTCACAGTTATCCTCGCAAACATTATCTCCATTCAGACATTGCTCCGTGCACGCTCTGTTATCAATCACAATCCTATGGTACGGACGAAAGGTCTCGTAGCCGTCTTCGTCTTTTTGCGCCCAAGTCGGACGCCAAGACCACTTTTGCCAATCCGCGTTATACGACGCCGTTGGATACGCCGTTTGCCCTCTGGCAATCATCAACATCGGATCTGGTCTTTGAGAAGTGTCCATGCCGTACGAGTACCCGTTATCGTATAAATCTACTTGGATGTACTCTTTGCCTTGTTGCGAGCACACGGATATGTCGAACGAAAACTCGAAATCAGAACCTGACGCGACATCGATTTGCTTGTCCGTGTTGATGACAAGCAACGTATCGGCTTTAACTGCTCCTAAACGCGCGACGAATACTACTGTTGTTATCATCGTTATCATCGCTGTCGCAGCGCCTGTTGAAAATGATGATAAGAAGAGAAGAGGTGAGTGAGTGGGCCACGAAGACAAAACAGAAGACGTCAACAACACACCAATAATCAGGGCAAAACTGAGGATGGGAAAAAAGAAAACAACGACGAACGACGAAGAGCAAAGCACGACTCACCACGCTTTGTTCTCGATGGTAATTTCAGAGAGGACGAGCGCCGAGGCATCTTCTTCACTCTTTTGCTCTCTCTCTCTCTCTCTCTCTGTGTGTGTGTGTGTGTGTGTGTGTGTATTTTCTTTTTCTTTAGATTTTAAGTGATGACAAAAAAGCAGCCAGACGGTGACGTCTTAATGTGGATAGGAAAAGGTCAGTCTGAGACAGTTACCAGTAGATATTTCTACGTGCATTTCCGCGGTTTGGCATAATATCATGGTAATACAGAGGTAATATTCTTAATATTCTTAAATATTTTTATTCGCTCTTCTTGGCGGGAGTGTTATTACTACTACTCTTCCTCCCGAAGGATAAAAAAGCTTTCTTGAACTTGCCGGGAGTACTCGTCGTCGCCGCGTTTGATTTCTTCTTCTTCTTCCACGCGTGTTGAATCCTGGTCGCGGCGTTCTCGGCGGATAAAAAAAATGAAGGCGGTCTCAAGGCGGGAAACAATCTATTCACCTTCTTTTGGTACTCTTTGTAAGTCGGGTACTTCCCCGCCGTGATTTGCTCGGTAAACGCCGTCGATCCTTGGAACAACAAAGATAACAAAACCGCACCTACATAGCACGCGTGCAAAGCCTCGCAGCCACACTTGAGACCAGGGATGGACACGAAAAAACACGATCCGCAACACCTCAGCGTCTTCGGTAAACGCAACCAATACCAGTTTTCTTTCGCCTCCGAGCACGATTGCGGCAACGCGGACCCACCAGAAGCCAAAACGAAAACGCATAAAGACCACCAAATCATCTGCTCGCTGAAAAAGTTCGGATGTCTGGACCGCGCGAACAGACCTTTACTCAAGAACCCATTTTGGTAATCCGTTTCGTACTTCGCCTCACGCTTCGCCTTGCCGTATTTGGCCTGTTGAAACCGCCACTGTTGATTATCTGCGACGCGTTCCAAGTTGAAGAAGAATAAGAAAAGAAGCGTGGCGTACAAATCGTACTCGTTCAAAGGTATTTTTTGAGCGTACGGTGTCGCCGCCCACGCGCACGGCGCCGTGATTAAGAACAACAGCGCGTGTTGATAGAAACATATGAAGGAGAAATTGAACAGTAACCAACCGAATTTGGAATTCAAAATTTTCTTTTCTCTCAACACCGCCCATCGATAGTCCTCCTCTCCGCGATTATATCCACCTTTCCTCGCGAAATTACGAGTCAACCTTACTCCCCAAATGAAAATCAGCGCGCTCATCAGCACGTTTCTCGAGTTAAACTTCCCGTAATACGTAAACACGAACGAGTAGAAAATTGGCGTCAAACTCCAAAGTCTGTCCACGTGCGAGTACGTTTTCGTTTTCAAGGACGCGAGGAAGGAGTAGACGATGAATATCAGGCATAATTTGGAAGCCGCGAGAATGGCTTCGTTCTCTGCTAACGAGAAATCAGCGTTCGTTGGAAAGCTGCTCTTTTGTTTCCATCTGATGCCAAACATGAATGATTTTCGTCGTAATAGTACGTGGCTTTCCGTTTTGAAGAAGTGTAGGACATGTTGGACGAAATTCCTCATTTTTCTCTGGGTTAGGGGAGCTGTTGTTGGTGTTGTTGGTGTTGTTTCTGACTCTCTCCGCGTGGTGGTTTAGTTTAGTTTAGTGGTACGCGAGGTGTACTTCTTTGTCCTCTTCCTCATCACTTTCAGAACAACGTCATCATCTCAATAACATCCTCGGTGTGTATTGAAATATGGGTTTAGGAAACGACGAGGTAGGTGATGACGATGCGGTGGCGAGCAAAGCAGACCGGGCGAAGAGTTGGATAAAGAAGAGAAGCATCGATGATGGTAACGTCGATGATGATAAGAACTCAACAACGATAATACCGTCGCAAGTATCGAAAGAGGTGGAAGAAGCTCTGTCGTTCGCGAAGAGAACGAAAGAGAAGAATCAACAACAACAACAACAGAAGTATAACAGCAACAACAACAACAACAACAACAACAACAACAACAAGACGAGTGGTAGCAGTAATAATAGCAAGAAGCAACAACCGAAAAATTCTATCCAGCAGCAACAGCAGCAACAACAACAGCAACAGGCGAAGAAAGTGGTGTTCGCTCCCGCACCGTCTAGACCAGTTTGGAATGCACGGCCCGCGACAGCGTCCTCGCTGACCGCCGCAGCGCAACCGTTCAACGTTTCATCGAATACTACTCATAATGAAGACGATGGCGTTCATTGGCCGACGACTGCGGAAAATGACGGTGGAAAACACGGTGGAAAAGACTATTTACCAAAAATAACCGCAGAATCTTTACGAATAGAGGCTCGTAAGTCCAAGGTGGATAAGTTTGGGAAGATCCCGTGTCGAGTGTGCGGAAGGCGGTTCGCCGAGTTTCAACATTTAGCATCGCACTTGTACAATTCACATTACGGGTTGAACGACCCAGACCGCGTGAAGGTAATCGATACCGAACGCATAGCGAGGGGCGATTTGACCGAACAAGAACGAATCGAGGAGGAAAAACGGAAGAAAAAGAGAACGACGATTGACCTATCGGAAATTGTATCGGGGGAGAATAAATCCATCAACGCCGGCGGCGGTGGCGTGAGTGCAATGTTAGGCGGTTTAGGTTTATACTTTAAAGAAGGGAAAGCGAAGAAAAGCGATAAACGTGCTTTATTGGCAAAGAAAGTGGAAGGTCGTCCCAAACGGGGCGGGGAACTTATGGCGAATCCAAACGCTGCGATGGCTTCGGCCACGTTAATGAGAAGAGGGAAAGAGCGCATGGACGGTAAGAAAAAAAAACGCATGACAAAACTGAGGAAAATCATTCTCGTGTCCAGAGCAAATAAGGAAAAGTCGTCGAAAGGAGATGACGACTCGACGATTGAAGTAACCATCGAGGTTGACAAGGTGTACGTGAACATAAAAGTGGACGAGGAGGATAGCGAAAGAGTAAAGGTGGATTTGTGGTGCGACGAAGACGACGATGATTCGGACGACGATAATAACAACGATAAAGCCGACGTCGTCGTCGACGACGACGAATCTATTAACAGAGCACATGCAGATGAACAAGACGGCACAGATACAGCAACATCAACTAAAGAACATGCAGATGAACCGTACATCGTCTCGTCCACGTCGAGTCAAACGGTCATTCAGTTACCTTCCATTTGGACGAGAAAAAGTTTTATCGATACTTTGAAACAGAAAGAATATGAACTCATGAACACAAAGTCGGAAAACAGCCAGACAGACCAGCACACAACAGCGATAGGAAAGAAGACAAAGCCAAAAAAGAAGGAAAAATCAGCGTTCGTATCAAAATTCTGCGAATTGTGTAAAATGGAGTGTAACAGCGAAACGGCGTGGGCGGACCACGTCGCCGGTAAGAAACACGCGAAGATGCTCGAACGCAAGGAGAAAATCGATCGCGGAGAAACCACTGAAGAGCACATTCAACGCAATTTGGAGCGCGTGAAAGACGCCTCGTTCGTCAACAAGGTTGAAAAAATGCCGAAATATGCCTCGCAAGTTATCACGACGCCTCTGAATCAAGCCGTACAAGCGCTCTTCTCCGAGCTTCGAAGATTACAAGAGAGACTGTATAAAACAGATCCTATAAAAGCAAAATCGAAAAAGCGATTCACGTTCGGTTTGCGTGAGGTCGTGAAAAATGTCGAACTCGGTAAATGCAAAGCTGTTGTCGTCGCTCCGAACATTGAATCCACCGGCGATATGGAAGGCGGTTTGGACGACCAAATTTGGCAAATCGTCAAGAAGTGTCGCGAACTAAATACGCCGGTTTTATTCGCACTCACGCGGTCGCGATTAGGTAAGTTGTGCGGTCCACGTTACGTTTCTTGCGTGGCCGTGTTGAATACGGACGGTTTAGAGGACCAATTGAAAGACATGTTGCGTGAAGGCCAGGTCGCGCGAAAAAAATACGAGGATGAAAAAGCGGTTGAAGAAAAGGAAAGCGAAGAAGACCGCATAGATAGTAATAGTTTCGAATACTCATAGATACGTAGAAAGCAGCGAAAGCATACAAAGTATCACGCGTGTGGCCTCGCACGTATTAAATCTTATCGCTGCTACGTTCTAAAATCCCCAAGAACCCGGGGAAAGTCTTTGGTAGTTTAAACGGATTTGCCAGCTTCGCATCTTCAGTTGCTAATCCTTTCTCGTGCGTCTCCCTGATTTGCGTAATCACCACTCTCGCTTTTTCCAAGTTGAACTCTCTCTTCTCCTTCGTTCGTAAATAATCGAGCAACCGCACCGCGGACTCTTCGTTCTCTATCCACGGATGTCCGTATTCTTGTAACATGAATCGAACTTTTTCTTCGTCGTCTTTTTTTCCATCGTCGGAAGTTGACGACGACGACGACGATGAAGTTTCGGAGGACGAGTTTATTCTCGAAACTGAAACTGTCGACGACCGTTTTTTGGCTAGATGATGATTGGATGTCTTTGAAATCGGATTCTTAATCCCTCGATGCCGATGATGATGAGGGTGTTGCACTGATACTTTTGAATACATAATTTAAATGTACGAGTAACTGCGTGCGAAAAAAGTGTTGTGTTTGTTGTCTGTTCTTGTGAAAAACTCATCAAACAGTCAATTTGTCTCTCTCTCTCTCTAAAATTACAACGTGTCACTCAAGGCACTTTTCTCTCTCTTCTTTTCTAACTAATAAACTCGATCGATCGTCGTCAAATCAAATCACTACATCTACATCAATCGACCTCGACGTACTCCGACTTATCTACTACTTGTTGTTGCTGTTGCTTGCGGAAGTCCTCGCGAACCCACTCGCCTCGCGTATAGCTCCAGGTTTTGCCATCTGGCGCCCGACCGTCAGGGCGCACATGCGCGGTAAACTCGACCAGACCAAGCGCCCGCGCCTCCTCTCGTGCCATGCGCGAAGCGACTTCGCGTTGACGTTGACGTTCATTTTCCTCGAGCTCAGCCGTCGTCGGCAGAGGACGTGTTTCCGACTCGAAGATGATTTGGTCGATCACGCCAAGGACGATCTCCCCGAACGGCTCGTCGTACGCCTCGCAGGTGTGCTCCTCGGGGTTGGCAGTGCAGGTGACCGTCACCGACATGGCGTCAAAAATAACGGGTGCTTTGCATTGCCCGCCGGAACACATGCATCCCTTGAGATCCAGCGCCGCCTGCACGCGAGCAGCGTTCTCGTTCGGTTGGTCGTTTTCATCCAAGCACCACTCGCGGATCGGGGTTGCCATTGAAGATGTTTATTTTTGTAGCCCACTCCGTTCTCGTATTCTCTGGTCTCTCCTCTCGAGCAATCGGTCAAAGTTATCTAACCCGACGGCTTTAGGTTTCCCCATGGGTAACACGTGCGCGGCGTATTGGATGCCACCAATAGCAGTGATCGCACCGACGATGATCGCGAACGGTGGCAGCGATTCCAAAGGCATGTGTTCTGTTTTTCTTTTTCGTGTGTTGTTCCAAACAAGTTTTTGAGGAAGAACAGAAAAAGAAAAAGAAAAAAGACGAACGTTTGTTCGTGTTGCTTTCTGAGTGTGATGAATAATCTCTTCAAACATCATCACGAAGAATAAAAAGAATACAAAGAAGAAGAAGAACGCACCGCAGCATTAAGGACGACAACATTCAATACACATATCTATGGGGTGGGGCGATCCACCACCAGCG
>Ga0233450_10000892_pt1 | contig 33373 bp, 31 predicted proteins | sample 011ome_30_FD_189956 | JGI IMG/M metagenome (GOLD analysis project Ga0233450, IMG submission 189956) | Coastal salt marsh microbial communities from the Groves Creek Marsh, Skidaway Island, Georgia - 011501CT (spades assembly) | ecosystem: Environmental > Aquatic > Marine > Intertidal zone >... | reverse complement strand
GACCCTGACCCCTACAGAGGTGGGGTAGCAAATATTCCTGAATCAGAGATGTCAGGGCTTGAGGTTGAGTTTAAAGGACTGTTAACTGATTCATTGGTCTTAAATATGAATTTATCATTCCTTGATTCTGAGGTTACTTCAGACTATATGGTTTTAGATAATGTTGATGCATATCAGTATTTCTTTGGTCAAGAGGATCTTCGATATGGTTTAAGAGAAAATGTTAAGGGTAATGAATTAGCAAAAAGTCCAGAGTTTTCAGCTGATATTAATCTCACCTATGAAACAGCGCTTGCTTCTGGGAGTATTTTTACTGGAATAATGCAATACATCCATAGAGGAGACTTCCAGCAAAGAATCTCTAATAACTCTATTGTTGATGCTATTGATTCGTATGATTTGTTGAATCTAACTGCAAGCATTGATTTTGTAGGAGATAAATGGGGACTGGACTTTAAAATTCTTAATGCGACAGATGAAGATGGGGTTAATTCAAGCATGACAGATGTCTTTGGTGTAGCTGCAACTGGATTAGAACTTATTCCGCCTCGTCAATTTATGGTGCGATTGAGCATGAGCTATTAATTTAGTTACTGAATGACTAATGGATAAATTATTTATTCAAGCAGAAGATCTATTAAGAGATTCATTTAAGCTTGCTTGGCAGGTTTATGAAAGCGGTTACAGACCAAATTACATTATTGGCGTTTGGAGAGGCGGAGCTCCAATTGGTATAGCTGTTCAGGAGTTTTTAGATGTCCTTGGTGTATCTTCAGATCATATTGCAATTCGAACTTCTCATTATAAAGGAATAGATGAGAGAGATACTCATGTCCAGATTTATGGTTTGAACTATATTATTAAACAAGTTGAATCAGAAGATTCGCTATTAATTGTTGATGATGTGCATGATACGGGAATATCGATTCAAAAAATAATTTCAGATCTTCAAACTGCTTGTAAAAAAAATACACCTGAAATTAAAGTAGCAACCCCATACTTCAAACCAATCAAAAATAAGACAGATAGAAAGCCTGATTTTTATCTTCATGAAACAGAGAAATGGCTCGTCTTTCCTCATGAGCTTGAAGGTTTATCTATGGATGAAATCATTGAGTTTAAGCCTGAGCTCTCCGACCTCGCTGAAAAAATTAAACCTTTCATATCATAAGAAAGTTTTAATATAGTTTCCTTTATAATATTTATTCATTCATTTAATTGGTATTAAGTATGATCAATTCCAATAATCTCTCTTTAGATAAGAAAAATATTGATACGGTTTTGGTGTTGGACTTCGGCTCTCAATACACTCAACTTATTGCAAGAAGAATTAGAGAGTTAAATGTATTTTCAGTAATACTTCCTTGGGATGCTTCAATAGAAAAAATTATATCCGTTAACCCTAAGGGAGTAATTTTATCTGGAGGCCCTGAATCAGTCACTGAATCTAATACTCCAAGAGTCCCTGAAATTATTTTTGAATTAGATGTGCCTGTACTAGGTATTTGTTATGGGATGCAAACTCTTGCAGAGCAATTTGGGGGGCAAGTGTCTACCTCGAAAAATAAAGAATTTGGCCATGCTCAAATTCTCTTGGAAAAACCATCTTTGCTCTTTGATGGCTTTAGCTCTGGATCGTCAGTTGACGTTTGGATGAGTCATGGAGATCATGTATCAACTCTACCTGATGACTTTAATTTAATCGCTTCAACTAAATCAGCCCCAATAGCAGCTATGGAGCATGCAAAAAAACCGATTTATGCATTGCAGTTCCATCCCGAGGTCACTCACACTAAACAGGGCAATACTGTATTAGAAAATTTTACATTCAAGATTTGTAGATGTGCAGCCCAATGGAGAATGGAAAATCTTATTGAGCAACGAATCAATGAGATTCAAGCAAAAGTAGGGGATCAAAAAGTATTACTTGGATTATCAGGTGGAGTCGACTCATCTGTTACAGCAATGCTATTGGATAAAGCGATCGGAAAAAATCTAATTTGCGTTTTTGTTGATAATGGATTGCTTCGAAAAAATGAAGCTGAAGATGTAGAAAATTTATTTAAAGATAAGATGGATTTAAATTTATTAGTCGTTGATGCAAAGAAAGTTTTTTATAGACATCTTAAAAGCATCTCAGATCCAGAGCAGAAAAGAAAAATTATTGGTAGAACTTTTATTGATGTTTTTGATAATGAGGCTGCGAAATCAAAAGATGAGATTAATTTTTTAGCACAGGGCACTATTTATCCTGATGTAATTGAATCTTCTGAATCAGAATCTAAAGAGGCTAGGGTGATTAAATCACATCATAATGTTGGAGGTCTTCCTGATGATATGAAGATGGAATTAGTAGAGCCTTTGCGTGATTTATTTAAAGATGAGGTTAGGAGAATGGGATCTGAGCTTGGCCTGCCATTGGAAATGTTAAACCGGCATCCATTTCCAGGCCCAGGACTGGGAGTAAGAATTCTGGGAGAGATTTCTCAAGAAAAAGTTTTAATTTTGCAAAATGCTGATGCAATATTCATTGAGGAATTAATTAAGACAGGCTTATACAATCAAGTAAGCCAAGCATTTTGTGCATTTCTTCCAATCAAATCAGTTGGAGTTGTTGGTGATGAGAGGAGATATGCCGATGTGATAGCAATAAGAGCTGTTGAGACAGTAGATTTCATGACCGCTACTTGGGCAAGGCTTCCATATGATTTCTTAGCCCATGTTTCAAATCGCATTGTGAATGAATTGGAGGGAGTTAGCAGAGTTGTTTATGACATTTCTAGCAAGCCACCAGCGACCATTGAGTGGGAGTGAAAAAATAGCTTATATCAGTATCCTCTGCGAGACATATATTGTTACTTGCAAGCAGGAAGCCTCTAAATTACTACGCAAAATTTTTAAGTTTTGTTATAAATTTTTTTTAATAAAATAATCAATTGTTAATATTTGTTCCAATTATTACTGTAAAGTTTTGATAAAATTTAAAAATGAAAAAATATCTTTGTATAAAAAATCAATTTTTAAAAAAAAATGATCTAGAAATTGCTCCAATTAGACATGAAGACAGGTTAAAAATAATGCAGTGGAGAAATGAACAAACCTATCATTTAAGACAAAATGGCTTACTTACCAAAAAAGACCAAAATAATTATTTTAAAAATGTAATAGAACACTTATTTAATGACCCTAAACCTCAACAGGTTCTTTTCTCATACATCAAACAGGATATCTGTATTGGCTATGGAGGTCTAGTTAATATTAATTGGCACGATAAATGTGCCGAACTTTCCTTTTTGCTCGATACTAATTTAAAGAAAAACAGACGGGATTATCAAAACTATTTTTCTATATTTATTGAGCTCATAAAAAAGATAGCATTTAACGAAATGGATCTGAATAGAATTTATACCGAAACTTATTCATTTAGGTCTAAACACATCGCTATTCTAGAAAACAATAAGTTTATATATGAAGGGTGTATGAAACAACATATATATATGAAAGAAGACAATACCTTCTATAATTCTATATTACATGGGTGTTTGAAAGAAAATTATGAAAAATAAAAGAATTTTTGTTAGTGGAGGCGCTGGCGTTATAGGAAGATGCTTAGTGCCAATGTTAGCTGACTTAGGTGCTGTGCTCCTTGTAGGTGATCTAGAAGAAATGCCTGATGAATTCCCAACAAATATTCTATACAGACAGGGCGATTTAAATGATATATCGCAAGAAGATATGGATATATTTGATCCAGAAATATTTATACATCTTGCTGCAACTTTTGAAAGATCTGAAGAAACTTATTTACATTGGGAAGAAAATTTTCATCATAATATTAAACTTAGCCATCATTTAATTTCTATTCTAAGAAACTGCCCAAATTTCAAAAGGGTGGTAAATGCATCAAGTTATCTAATTTATGATAAGAGCTTATATCAATTTACATCTCCTCAAGACACGCCATATAAGCTAAAAGAGAGCGATCCAATTAACCCAAGAAATTTAACCGGCCTATCTAAGCTAGGCCATGAAATAGAGTTAGAATTCCTATCAAAATTTAAATCACATAAATTTTCATCAATCTCTGCAAGAATTTACAGGGGCTATGGCACTAACTCAAGAGATATAATTTCCAGGTGGATACGAGCTCTGCTCAATAAAGAAGAAATTGTTATATATAACGACGAGGGTTTCTTTGATTACATGTATGCTGAAGAAACCGCAACTGGGCTAATAAAGTTAGCAGAATCAAATATTTCTGGAGTTATAAATCTAGGCACAGGAAAAGCTAGACAAGTTAGAGATGTAGTCGATATATTGTTGAAGCATTTTCCAGAAATGAAATATAAGAGAATTAATAAAAAAGATGAGCTAATTGAAGCCTCTGAGGCAGATACAAGTTTACTTCAATCTGCCTTGAGTTGGATTCCTGAATCAAAATTGGAAGAGACCATACCTGTAATTATAGAATTTGAAAAACAAAAAGCGAAATCTACAGAAAACTTATATGGAAATATTTTAATATCAAGCTCTTCTGCGAAAGTTAGCCTAATAGAGGCAGTTAGATCTGGAACACAAAAAATCAATAAAGAAATTAAAATTATTGGTGGTGATATCTCAGAAAATGTTATCAGTTCATATTTTGTTGATGAATTTTGGAAGATGCCAAGATTAGATGAAGTAGACCTTGACGAATTTGTTGATGAATGCATTTCTAGAAATATTTCTATAATTATTCCTTCAAGAGACGGTGAGCTTGAATTCTATGCAAAAAATAAAGACCTTTTTTTAAGCAAGGGTATCTATGTAATGGTGTCTGATGAAGTTGCAATTAAAAAATGTCTTGATAAATTAGAATTTTCTAAACAAGAAAACCCATTAATTATCCCCTCTTCAGAATTCATAGAAGATATTAAATCAGAAAGATTTGTTGTTAAAGAACGATATGGAGCAGGATCGCGCTCGATAGGAATCAATCTTAATCTTGATGATGCTATGGCACACTCAGAAACTCTTATAAATCCGATATTCCAACCATATATATCTGGAAAAGAGCTCAGTGTTGATGCTTATATTGATGCCAAAAAAAATATTAAAGGCATTGTTTTGAGAGAAAGAATTCTTGTGGTTAATGGCGAATCACAAATTACTAAAACTATATTCAATGAATACCTAGAGGAATCTTTTATTAAGATTATTAAATCAATGAACTTGTCTGGACATATTATCTTACAGGCTATAATTGATGAGCATCTAAATATTAATGTAATTGAGTGCAATCCCAGATTTGGAGGAGCATCAGCAATCTCTGTTAAATCCGGACTGGACAGTTTTTATTGGCTATATCTTGAATCAAGAGGTGAAGATATCGAAAAACATGAATTTATCAAAATGAATAGAGAAATCAAACAAGTTAGATCTCATAAAGATATTTATTTATGATACTGATTTTTGATCTAGATGATACTTTATATCCTGAAATAACATATGTAAAATCTGGGCTTAAAGAGGTAAGTTTATTTTTATACAATAATTTTGACATAGACAAAGAATTGGCCTACTTAGAAATGTATCAATTTCTTCGCATCCATGGGAGAGGTAAGATTTTTGATAATATACTCATAACCCATGATATTTTTACAAAGAAAAATTTAAACAAATGTATCTCAGTTTATAGAAAACATAAGCCAAAAATTGAACTTTATAAGGACGCTAAAGAATGCATCAGAAGGTTTAAGAATTTTAAAAAATATATTGTTACAGATGGAAATATTATAGTTCAAAGAAATAAAATAAAATCATTAGATTTAAATAGCAGTTTTGAAAAAATCATTCCAACCTATCAATATGGAATTTCATTTAGCAAACCCTCTTTAAATTGCTTTAACATGATTTTAAGTTATGAAAATACAAAACCAGAAAATATGATCTACATTGGTGATAATCCATATAAAGATTTTATTAATTTAAAAAAAATTGGTGTTAAGACTATTCGTATTCTCAGGGGAGCATTCAAAGACATCTTTTTAGATGATGAACATGAAGCTGACTACTCTTTTAAAAATTTAAATGGCATAACATTAAAAATGATAGGAGATATTTATGAAGATAGGTGATTACAAAATTGATAATCATTCACCTGCATTTATAATTGCTGAGCTATCTGCAAATCATGGCGGGTCTTTAAAAACTGCAATTGAGACAATCAAAGCAGCAAAAAAAGCTGGTGCTGATTGTGTTAAATTTCAAACATATACAGCAGATACAATTACACTGAATCATAAGAGTAGTTACTTTAAGGTCACGCAAGGGACAATATGGGATGGCCAATATCTGTATGAGTTATACAAAGAAGCCTTCACGCCATGGGAATGGCATCCAGCACTTTTTGAAGCATGTTCAAATGAAGGCCTTATATATTTTTCATCACCATTTGATTTCACTGCAGTTGATTTTTTAGAAGGTTTAGATGTTCCCGCATATAAAATTGCATCCTTTGAAATAACTGACATACCTCTTATTGAGTATACGGCCTCAAAAATGAAACCAATAATTATTTCAACTGGGATAGCTGACATAAGTGATATTGAGCTTGCAGTTAGGGCATGTAGAAAAGTTGGCAATAATGAGATTGCATTATTAAAATGTACTTCAAGTTATCCAGCTCCAATGGAAGAGGCAAATCTTGTTATGATTAATGACCTTGCTAAAAGGTTTGATGTCATTGGTGGTTTATCTGATCACACGATTGGGTCTATAGCTCCAATTACCTCAATTGCTCTTGGCGCAAAAATAATTGAGAAACATTTTATACTTGATAAATCTATAGGAGGTCCAGATGCTTCTTTTTCTATGAATCAAAAAGAGTTTAAAGACATGGTAGATGGTATTAGAGCGGCAGAAAGCTCAATAGGATTAGTTGACTATACACTAACTGAAAAACAAAAAAAAAGTCGAGAACATTCTAGATCATTATTCGTGGTCGAGGACATAGAAAGGGGTGAAATATTAACAAGCAAGAATATTAAATCTATTAGGCCATGGAATGGACTCCATCCAAAACATGCAAAAGATGTTATTGGAAAAAAGGCAGCAAAAAAATTATTAAAAGGAACGCCACTAGAGTTTTCTCATATAAGCTGATCTATATAAAATAGTCAGTCAGGCTTTTGCAGTTTATCTTATAATTTCTAGCTAAAAGTTTGATTTAAAATTTTGGCCTTCGTAAATATTTCTAGGTATTAAAATTTTAAAGGAATGCTCTAAATTTAGGTTATGTAGATATATACTAAAAATTCATGGCAGAATTATCAGATAACAAAAAATTAAAAGTAGGTCTTCTTCTGGATACATTAGAGCCTAGCAATAAAAACTTTGAGATTATCCAACATCTTCAAAAGAATAAAATTTTTTCTGAACCAATAATTTTTTATGGATATACTTCAAGTAGAAAAAAATTAATTTTTGATTCTCAGCATATATTTAAATCCATTCTTTTGTTATCTAAAAAAATTCTTCAACGAATTATTTCAAGAGCTATTTTTGAGATAGAGCAAGTTTTTGTAAAAAATCAATACCCTGACTTTGGCCAACAATTTTTAATTAAAGCTCTTCCAGAAGCAGAAAAAGTTGAGCTTTCTGGTATTTGGTCCAAATCTCAAAATTTTTTAGAATTTTCTGATAATGACATTTTAAAAATTACTAACAAAAATATTGATATTCTCTTGAGGTGTGGAACCGGAATACTTCATGGAAAAATTTTGAAAGCTGCAAGATTTGGAATTCTTTCAATGCACCATGGTGATAATAGAGTTAACAGGGGTCTTCCAAGTGGATTTTGGGAAGTTTACGAAGGCCATGATAGTAGCGGATTTATTGTTCAGTTTTTGAATACTCATCTTGACGCTGGGAAGGTTGTATTGCGAGGCAATATACCTACTGCAAAATTATGGCTTTTAAATCAAGTGAATTTGCAACATAAGTCATTAATATTCCTTTTAAAAATTTTAGATAAGATTGCAGTAGATAAAGCTATTCCTCCAAGTGAGAAATTTATACTTAATGATTCTGCGCTTAATTTATTTCCTAAGAATCGTGTTCTACTAATGTATATTTTAAAAATTCTAATACCAGTTATATTACGAAGTTTAAAAGATAAAATGTTTGGCCCCTATGAAAATCATTGGAGTATTGGTTACGCAAAGCATGAAAATTTTGGTAGGCCAATCCAAAATTATAAAGAAATAAGCAATCCTTCAGGCAGATTTTTAGCTGACCCATTCATTCATATAACTGAAGATAAAAAGGTAATTTTTGCAGAAGATTATGATTATAGGAAACAAAGAGGAAGAATTTCTGCAATTGATGTAACAAATAATGAGCCAATTTTTTTGGGCCCAATAATAGATGAAGAGTTTCACCTTTCTTTTCCATTTATTTTTGAAGATGAAAAAAAGTTATTTATGATTCCTGAATCTAAAGCAGTAAGCCAAATTAGATTATATGAATGCATAAATTTTCCTATGGAATGGAAGCTAAATTCAATTTTAATAAAGGATTTAAAAGCTGTTGATTCGATGATGATTAAGAGAAATGGAATATATTTTTTACTTACAAATATTTGTTCAGCAAATACAAATGACTCTTCATCAGAGCTCCATATTTTTTTCTCAGAAAACTTATTCTCAAATGAATGGCAACCATTCATAGAAAACCCTATTTTATTTGATTCCATGAGGGCAAGAAATGCAGGATTGGTAAATTTTAATCATTCAATTTATCGGGTAAATCAGGTTCAGACAAAAAATCAATATGGGAAGCGATTTCAATTAAATCTGATCGATGTGTTGGAAAAAAATAATTACAAGGAATCTATAGTGAGCACTATTAGTCCTACTTTTAAAAAAGATATAATAGCAACTCATCACTTTCATGCTCATAAAGAATACGCAGTGATTGATTTTTGTAGAAAAAAATCATTAAAAACAATATTGCACTCATAAAATTAAATGGATATCAACCCAGCACTAGTGATCCTTCCGGCAAGAGGTGGCAGCAAGCGAATCACTAAAAAAAATATTAAAATAATTAATAATCATCCTATGATATATTGGCCACTTGCTGAGCTAAAGAAAAAATTTAATCCCGAGCAAATAATTGTTTCTACAGACGATGCAGCAATCAAGAAAGTTGTTGAAAAAATAGATATCAAAATACCTTTTATCAGACCAAAAAACCTATCTGGAGATTTTATTGGTACCATGGATGTTGCTTTGCATGCATTAAATTGGTATGAGGATAATATTTCAAATGTTGATTATGTGCTAGTTGTTTATCCAACCGCTGTTCTTTTAGATTTAAAGGATATTTTTGAAGCTTTTAAAATACTTCAGGATGATCATGCATGTGAGGGAGTCTTCTCAGCCACAACCTTTGCATTTCCAATTCAAAGAGCTTTATTTGTAAATGATGACAACTATATTTCCATGTTTGAGCCTAAAAACTATTTAACAAGATCTCAAGACCTTGTTGAGGCTTTTCATGATGCAGGGCAGTTTTACCTTTATAGGACATCTGCAGTTAGGTCGCTGAGCAATATAACTAATTCTAAAATGAAGGTTGTAAAGCTCAATAGAAATAAAGTAATTGATATAGACACCCCAGAAGACTTTGAAGTTGCCGAAAAAGCTCTTAAAATTTTTAAGTCTTCTACTAGCCTTTTTTAAAACTTTTTTTGTAAAATTTTTGAAATAATTAGAAATGCTTTTTCAAAAACGTGATGATATAGAATTTTTAAGGGGCATTTCTATACTTCTTGTAATCTTCTATCATTTAAAAATACCTGGATTCACAAATGGATTTTGGGGAGTCGATATTTTTTTTGTGATCAGCGGGTTTTTGATGGCAAATATCGCTGCAAAGAGAAGTATAAAGGAGTTTTATTTATCTAGAATAAAAAGGCTTGCTTTACCATTTTTATCAATAAACGTATTAGTTCTATTATATTCTTTTATTTTTTTACTTCCATCAGAGTCCTTGCAAGTTTTTGAACAAGCTACTTACTCAGCGGTGTTATCAAACAACTTATATTTTTGGTCTCTTACTGATTACTATAACCTTTTATACTTTACTCCTCTCCTTCATTTGTGGTCTATTGGAGTAGAGTTTCAATTTTATTTACTAGCGCCATTTATATTTTTTTTACATAAAAGAAATAAAGTAATATTACTTTTTATAGCCTTGGGATCATTTGCGCTTTGTATTCTATTTAATTTAGTATCTCCAAAAACTTCGTTTTTTATGATGCCACTAAGGTTTTGGGAATTCTATCTAGGAGCATCCTTGGTTCTTTTTAAAGTAAAAAGTTTTAATCATCAAAATAATGCAATGTTAAATAGTGTATTTTTAACTCTCTTTGCATTTCTGTTAATGGTAATTTTTACCTTTCCTGTTCAAGAAAGTTCGAGATCTTTATTGTTTGGCCATCCTTCAATTGGAGTTCTAATTGTTTGTCTGCTAACTTCTCTATTAATTTTTTTTCGGATCCCAAACAATTTTTTTTACAATATATTTCCAAAAACTATAGTTAAAATTGGAAATATTTCCTTTAGTTTATATTTAGTTCATTTTCCAGTTATTGTTTTTTACAATTATGAACCCTTTGAGCCAGCTATTTTAGGATATAACAGTTTTGTAGATCTTTTCTTTATCACACTTTTAATATTAATATTTTCTACAGCATTTTATTTTTTCATTGAAAAGAATTTAAGTTTTGCGATCAATGGCTTCAAACCTTTACTTTTTTCATTATCTGGATTGGTTATCCTGATAATTGCATTTTCAAACATTACACAAAATGTTCACTCAGCCAAAATGCATATATATAACGCATCTGAACAAAGAAATGTTTTCAGATGTGGCAAACTATTTAGATTAAAAAATATTTTAGAGGACTCCTGTTTTATCAATGATTTTAAAGGGTCAAGTAATTTGCTATTAATGGGAAATAGTCATGCAGATGCAATAAAAGATGACTTTGCAGCAATTGCACAAAAAAATGACGTAGGCATTTTATTTCCAGTATTAGACGAAACTTTTAGTCATTCTATTGAAATAAGCAGCCTAGTAGAAAGAGTCCTTGAGAAGGGTGTCGAAGGAGTGATCTTTCATTATAGCAATATTTTTTTCAATGAACTTAAGTCAAGCCGACTAAAAGAACTTATCGCAAGTTTTACAAAAAAAAGTATTCCAGTTTACCTTATAGCACCAATTCCTTTCTATGATGATAAAGTCCCAAAAATACTATATGAAAGATCTTTACAAGGCAATCAAACAAAATTTTCAAGCCTTTCCCAAGAAGAATATATTAAATCCCTTGATAATTTTTATGTGTTTTCAAGCGCAGCAAATATACCTTTAGATTATATTTTTTCTCCATTGGAGATTTTATGCCCTAATAATTTTTGTTTAATTGCAGATTTTGATGGCATCCCATTTTATTTTGATGAAAGTCATTTAACTAGGCAAGGTTCGATAAAATTAGAGCCATTATTCGAGTCTATTATTGATAAACACTTATCAAAATAATATGTTAAGTTAATGGATATGAATGTAACTCAAGCAATTTTAAGCCGAAAATCTGTTCGTGCCTATACTAATAAAACTATTGATGAATCAGAAATTATTGCTCTCTTAGAAAAGGCATCAAGATCACCAAGTGGGGGCAATCTCCAACCATGGAGAATTTTTACCCTAGACTCGCAACGAATGAAACATTTCTTGGAGTTCCAAAAAAACTATTTAGATGAACATGTCCCGGATTATTCAATTTATCCAGATGATTTATCTGAGCCATATAATACTTCAAGAAAATTGGTTGGAGAGATGATGTATTCATTGCTTAATATTTCCAGAGAAGATAAAGATGCTAGAATTCAGCAAGTCTTAAAAAATTTCACTTTCTTTGATGCTCCTTCAGCTTTATTTTGTTTTATAGATAAGTGCATGGGTCCTCCTCAATGGTCTGATTTAGGCATGTTTTTGCAAAGTTTTATGTTATTAGCGCAAGAAAAAGGCTTGTCTACATGCGCTCAAGAGGCTTGGTCTTTAAGAGCGAAGATGGTTCGCAGTTATTTTGGTATTTCTGATTCTTTTATATTATTTTGCGGCATGGCAATTGGTTATGAAGATACAAGTCATCCAATCAACCAACTCAAAACTCAAAGGCAGCCCCTAAGTGAATGGGTTAATCCTTCCTTCATAGATGAGAGGTTAAATAATGATAACTAATTATTATTTCTAAATATGAGATCTGCTACAAAACTTTTCCAACCAAGGGTACTGTAGTATTTTTTTTTAAAAGCAAATAAATAAATTTTATATAATCTTTTTAAATAGTTGCTATTTAACAAGTCAAGTCTGTCTTGTGTATATGACAATAGGAAAAGATGATCTGATTTAATGTTTTCTATATAGCCACTTATAGCTGGTTGAGGGATTTGAGAAAATTTAGATAATATTTTTTCCATTAGCACTAGTTCTTTTTTAAGTGTTTCCGATATTGAGGTATTTGTAATAAGAGAAAAATTATCCAAAATTGATATTTTTTTTGGAGAACTTACAAGCCAATCCGAAGCATTGCTTGAGTGCCTTCTAAAAAACTGCAATGGTTTGTTTAGAATCATTCTGACTCCATAAGCATGACTTAGTCGATTAATCCAGATATCATATTGATCCTGAAAAGGCATGCAAAATTCTAGCCAGTCCTTTGTAATGGCAGTACAAGATCCAGTACAGAAATTTTTCTCTACATTTAGAAATAATTTATTTAGGTTTCCAATTTTTGATCCATAAACTTGTGATAAGTCCTCATTTGTAATCAATTGATTGTTAATAATTGTTTTGATGGATTGGTTTTCTTGAAAAAGTTTTGTGACTTCAAAAATCTTTGATTCAAACCATCGATCATCTTGGTCACTAATAAAAATTATATCTCCTGAGCATTTCATTAGTGCATTTTCAAAGTTTTTACTCACTCCTAATGTGGTGGAGTTTTGGAATATTTTAACTGGAAATTTAGCCTCCTTATTCATAAATTGATTTATTAGTTCAATTGTCTTATCCGTTGAGCAGTCGTCTGAAATAATCAATTCATCTGGAAGCACAGTTTGATTATTGAAGCTCTCTAGTTGCTCTTTTATGTATTTTTCACCATTTTTGCTGGCGAGAGCAACTGATATTTTCATTAAAAGAGTTTGATATTTAAATTTGTGATGTTAAAAGCATTATAATTCACCTTCTTGAAAGAAATATATTTAATTAAAAATATAATTAAACAATTTAATTATGCGTAATTTTGTAAGTTATTTATTATGACCTCACTTAATAATGTTAGCGTGGTGCTTCCAACAAAAGATTTTCTTGAATCTACAAAAAGAGTTCTAAATAGTCTATCAACTCAGTCAGTAATTCCAGATGAAGTAGTAGTTATCGACTCATCAATTGAGGATGAGATACAAAGCTTAATTTCAAAATTTAATAAGAATCTTAAAATAAAATATCTACGAGTAGATGGTTTATTCCCTGGAGAAGCCAGAAACTTAGGCGCCAAAAATGCAAGTAATGAGATATTAGCTTTTTTAGATTCAAAGACTGTCCCCTCAAAATACTGGATAGAGGATGCATTGAAGAAATTACATCATACAGATCTTCATGTAATATTTGGCTCCACAAAGTATGAAGCTAAATCTTATTTTCAAACTATTTTGCAGGCTTGTGTTTTTGGAAGAAAACCAGTCGAAACAACCCCTGGAAGTTTAATTTACAAAAATAAATTCTTTGAATCTGGTGGCTTCATTGAGGGAGTGCGTGCTAGCGATGATTTGAATTGGAGAAAAATTATTAAGGATTTAAATTTTAAGAGCTCTATTGCTGACAAATCAAATCTTACATACAATCAGATTTCCCTTACTCTTCAATCAGAACTGAAAAGACAATTTATATATCAGTTTTACAGCGCTTTAACTGAAGTTCAGCTCAATACAAAAATTTTTATTTTTGGAGTTGTAGTTTTGTTAATTTCATTGATTATCCCTCATTGGAATGCTGTGGTTGGAAATGAGAGTAGTATTTTTTATATCCCATATATTACAAGAGGGTTTTTTTATCTATTCTCTTTATTTTCTTTAATCATATTGACTTCATCTAAGTTTATTAAGTTTAAAAATATTCTTACTAAGATAATAGCTGCAATTTTTATAATCTATGTTTTTTTTATAGTTAATCAGTGGAATGCTGTTATAGCAGATTGGGCTGATGATTCATTTTTATATATTCCCCATATTACAAAGGGATATGTAATTTCTATTACAGTATTTTGTTTTCTCTTTAGAGGAGTCTATAAACCGATTAATGGTGGTTTTCAGTTTTCTGAATTATTCCCATTTCACTGGATCAGTTTTGGTATAGTTGGATTGATACTAGATATTGCAAAGTTACCAGGTTACTTTTTTGGAGCTATATTAGCTTTAGTACGAATCTTCAAATAAATTTAAATACTCTGTCTTTGAATCAGTTTATCAAATCTATAAACTATTTTTTTAATGTCAAATCTTTTCTTGCATAACTTGACTGATTCCATGCCCATAATTTTTATTAATCCAGGCTCACAAATAAATGCCTCCATTGCTTTGGTTAATTGAGAGACATCACCCTTTTGAATAAAGATACCATTTTTTTCAATACATTCTCTACAACCCGGAACATCTGTAAGAATGAGTGGTAGAGAATTCGCAGCTGCTTCAAGCGCAGCTTTTGGTAAGCCTTCCCCACTAGACGGCAATACAAAGATATCTCCTGGTTTATATAGGCCTTTTACTTGCTTATGTTCTATGTGTCCAACAAAAACTACATTAGGTAAATTAATTAAATCGCTATAAAATTCTCTTGAGCAGTAGTCGGGAGCATCTGCTTTAAAGCTTCCAGCAATTAAAAACTTTACCAAGGGGTAAGTTTTATAAATTACTTTTGATGCATCAATAAATTCAATAATTCCTTTAGATTTAGCTAATCTGCCAACAAAACAAAATCTAGGGTTTAAAGATGAATCATCAATAGAATGATAAAAATTGTCATCATAGCAATCGATACCATTTCCTTGAATAATCTCATAATTGTTATTTGAAATAAGGCTTTGTAATTTAAAATAATCACAATCATCAGGATTTTGAAATATAAAAAGACATTTTTTATGATTTAAAAAAAATTTGATATTTAATTTAAAAAGCTTTTTAAAAATTTTATAACGAATGTTATTTGCTTCATAAAATGGCCCCATCCCTGTAATTAAAAAATGCCATTTTTTGATATATGGGTCTAATTGACAAAGAATGCTGCCAAAAAAAGTTAATTCAAGAGTAACTAGAAAAACTTTTTCAGCCTGGATTTCTTTTAAAGATTTTTTTAACTCTAGAAAGTAATAAATAAAGTACCTTAAACCTGATTTTTTTCTCATAGGGATATTTATCAGTTGAATGTTTTCATTTTTAAGCTTTGCTATCATTTTTTTCTCTACATCCGAGATATCAGTTAAAACAAAAATTTCGTATTTATAAGCTAGCCTTTTTATTAGCTGGTATCGATGAGAAAGAAAGAAATCAAACGAAGGTATTACAAAGCATGTACGCATATTTTTAACCCTGAAAACGAATAGAAATTAAAAAATATTAACTATAAGTTTTTTAAAAGATACAATGTATTATGCCTAAATTCTATGTTAAGAGATAAATGAATTAAATGTATCGTTATATTGAATCTATTCTTGAAAAAAAAGAACTTTTAAAACTTTCTCTAATAAGTTTAATTCTTACAATGATAGCGGGAATGGAGGTTGCAGGCATAGGCTTAATTGCTTTTATTTTAATTAATTTCAGTGATTTAGATAGTGCTATTATTAGTATCAAACTTTTTTCTTTCCTTACTAGTTTTTCCATAGGATCAATCAGCTCCCCATCCTCCATATTTATATTTCTTATATTATGCTACTCATTATTTACAGTCTCTGTATCAATTCTTTTTATTAGATATATCAGCTTATATAGCCAACTTTTAGGCGCAAAAATAAAAGAAAGGGTTGCTGTCAAATTCTTATCAATGGATCTTGAGGAAACAAATCAATTGTCCTCCTCCGAAAGCATGTCAAGAATAATCTTTGATAGCGAGCAAGTTGGAGATAGTATTTATTTTTTAATGCACTTATTTAGCAAGTTTGTTTTGGCTATTTTGATTGTGGCTTTCTTGTTGCTATTTAACTCAATGCTGACTTTAATTTTTGTTGGCATGTTAATCTTTATATATATTCTTTTATTTTCTTTTTTTAACTCTTTAACAAAGACAAATAGCACCATTTGCACTGAATCAAAAGATTCCTTGACCAAAGTAGTTAAAAATATGTTTGGTTCATTGAAGGAGATACTTTTTTATGACAAGCAAGATGTTGTTGTGAAAAATATCTCTCTCCATAACAACAGATATGCTTATGCAAAGGGAAGGAATATTGCGTATGCACAAATGCCTAGATCTATAGTTGATTCATTGATTTTATTTATGCTGATGGTTGCTTTAGTTTTACTTAAGCTTCAGGACCTTAATCCTGAAATGTTTTTTTCAACAATTTCAGTATTTGGAGTTGCTGCATTGAGGCTACTTCCAGCATTTCAAAATATTTTTTATTATGCTCATGAAATTAATTCAAGAATCTCTAGCTTAATTAATCTATATAGATTAGATGTAGGTGCAAAGAAAAATATTTCAAAATATTCACAAGCATTGAATGCTGCTCCTGACTTTAGATCATTTACCCTAAAGAATATAAATTATAAATATCCCTCTGCCAGCTCATTAGCATTGAAAGATATTTCTTTTAAATTTGATAGAGGGCAAAAAATTGCATTATTTGGATCAAGCGGATCTGGAAAATCAACTTTCCTTGATATCCTATTAGGTCTCATAACGCCGACAAGTGGTGAATATTTTATTGATGGATCTGAGGTTTCTTTCGAGGAGTTAAATCAATTTAAAAAACTCTTTTCTTATCTACCTCAAAAAATCTTTTTCTTAGAGGCCTCAGTTAGAGAAAATATACTATTTGGAGCTAATGATATTAATTTAGAGAAAAGTGATCTTGGCCAAATTATTAATATGCCATCACTAAATAATTTGATCAAACAACTCCCCAACAAGCTGGATACAATAATATCTGATGATCAACAGCATATTTCAGGAGGTCAAAAACAATTAATTGGAATGGCGAGAGCTTTCGCGAGAGGCGGCAAAGTATTAATCTTAGATGAATCAACAAGCGCAATGGACTCTAAGTTAGAAACTGAGGTGTTTGAAACAGTATTAGATTCTAGTTTTGATACTTTAATATGCATAACTCATAAATCTTCATTGCTTAAAAAGTTTGATATAGTGCATTTCTTTCATGAGGGTGAGATTATTTCAAGTGGAAGCTTCGAAGAAATATATCAAAACAATGGTTTGTTTAAGCAGATTCTAGATTCAGATGCTTGAAGATCAATTTAATTCAGTTTTTTTTCAAGCTGCTTTTGAAGAAGCTTATAAGGCTCTAGACGAAGGTGAAGTGCCTGTTGGAGCTATAGTAACTCGTGATCAAAAGATTATAGGTCGAGGACACAATCAGGTTATAAATAAGAACTCAGTATGTGCGCATGCTGAAATTCAAGCTATTAAGAATGCCTCTATAACAATTAATAATTATAGACTTATAGATTGTGATATTTATGTAACTTTAGAACCATGTCATATGTGTGCCAAGGCAATTGTTGATGCAAGAATGAAAAATCTATTCTTCTCTTGTCTTGAACCAAAAACTGGATCAATCATCTCGATTGATAATTTTCTAGACAAGCCATTTTTGAATCATAAAGTAAAATTTGAGTATGGATATAATGCTGATTCGTCTTCTTCGCTTTTAAAAAATTTTTTTCTTGCTAAAAGAAAAAAAACTGATCTAGTATCTAAAAGTTAAATTATATCTATGGCTCATTACAACCAATTAAAATTTATTGAATTATCCTCACAATATTTTGATTGGAATAATAACAACGCTTTGAAGGTTCTTGAAATTGGCTCTTATGATGTAAATGGTTCGGTCCGAATGTTTTTTTCAAAAAATAATTATTGTGGTTTAGACATAGTTGAGGGCCCAGGTGTGGATATTATCTATGATGGAAAAAAATTAAATTTTGCTAACTCATCTTATGATCTTGTTCTTTCCTGTGAAGTGTTTGAGCATAACCCATATTGGAAAGTTACACTTGAGGAGATGTATAGGGTTACTAAGCCATCAGGTTATATTGTGATTACTGCGGCATCAAAAGGGCGTCAGGAGCATGGAACAGAAAGAACTAGCCCAAAATCCTCCCCAGGATCTCTTGCAAATAAATGGATTTATTATAAAAATATTTTTAAATCAGACATCCTAGGACAAACACAATCATGGGACTTAGAATTTAGTTGGATTAAATATAATCCAGTTTCAAATGATATTTATTATGTTGCTAAAAAGTCTTCTAACAATTCATCAGATAAAAAAAACCTGTTTAATGAAACTGAATTTAATATTTTTATTTGCGATGTTTTTAAGCGTGAACCTGGCAAAAAAAAATACCATAACCTATGGGTTTACATTCTGATTGATTTACCGATAAGGTTGATGAGCCACCTCCTTCCAGATCATTTATTTCAAGAATGTGCATACTATTATCGAAAATCTATTTTTTACGTTAAAAAAAGGCTAAAAAAAATTTATAGCGATTGGTTCTAATTTAATTCAACCCATATTGGGCAATGATCTGATGGTTTTTCCATGGCTCTTGCATCATAGTCAATCCCAGTACTTTTAATAAATTTAGATAAATTTCTAGAAACTAAAATATGGTCAATACGAAGGCCTCTTTTGGGTTTGTCATCAAACATTCTTGACCGATAATCAAACCAAGAATAGATAGTGTTTTCTTGTGGATTTTGCATTCTCCAAGAATCTACAAATCCTAAATCTTTAATTTTGTTCCACATATCAATCTCTTCAGGGAGAAAAGCTGTCTTTCCATCACGAAGCCATCTTTTTATATTTTGCTCACCAATCCCAATATCGAGATCTGTAGGAGCAACATTAAAATCTCCCATAATTATAAGATTCTCTTCTATTTTCTTAAGTTTTTTTATGTGTTTTTCAAGGTCGCTATAAAATTTGATCTTTTTAGGAAATTTAGTTTCATGAGATCTATTCTCTCCTTGAGGAAAGTATCCATTCATGATGGTTATTTTTTTTCTTTTCCATTTAAAAGTAGCTTGAATAAATCTTTTTTGATCGTCTTTTGTATCTCCGTTAAATCCTTTCTGCACATCTAAAGGTTTATTTTTGCTTAAAATAGCTACCCCATAGTGACCTTTTTGACCCCAAAATTCTGGGTGGTATCCAATCCTTTTTATTTCTTCAATTGGAAATTCTGGGTCATTTACTTTGGTCTCTTGAATTCCGATTACATCTGGATCAAAGGTATCCCTCAGATGAATTAATTGATGTGGGCGAGCGCGAATACTATTAATATTAAAGGATACAATTTTCATATTTTATGCAGATTGAGATAAATAGGTGTTTTGAGCAAGAGAGACATAGTCTGAAAGAATTTCCGCGCCCTCATTCAAAAGGTAGTCATCAGCAATATTTATATCAAAATCTTTTTTATCATCTGCCGTCTCCTTGGAATCATTGAAATCTTCCATAGCTTTGTAGGAATTAAAAGTTTTTAAATTAAGCATAGCGCGACGCTTATTTTCGATATCTAAAGCCCATAATTGCCTTTCTTCTTTTTCAGCCCTTCTATTATCTAAGTTTAAAGAAATAACCTCTTTGTTTTTTTGGATTTCATATCTTTTTCTTAGATCAAGGATGTATTTCAAATTAGGGTTAAAATTAACTCTTTTCAAATGTTCATCATTTAAATAGGGGATCAAAGAGGTATCCATAGAAAATTTCTGGAAACGAATTGGCTTAATCTCATCCCATGGGAGGGCTTTATCATATGAACTTTCACCTATTTCTTCTATATCCCAGCTGCTTGGTAATGTTATATCTGGATATATACCTTTGCTTTGCATCCCAGCCCCAGTAATTCTATAAAACTTAGATTCAGTAATTTTTATTTGCCCATAGCTTAAATCATCTAATTTTTGAACGGTGCCTTTTCCAAAGGTTTTTTGCCCAATAATAATACCTCTTTGATAATCCTGAATAGCTCCTGCAAAAATTTCTGAAGCAGAGGCAGAATACCTATCAACCAGAACAGCCATTGGCTTTTTCCAGATTTGCTTAGCTCTGATATCTCCCCATGGTCTTATGCTGCCATTGCTTTCTTTTACTTGTAGTGTTGCTCCGGAAGAAACAAATAATCCAGTTAATTTATTTACTTCAAAAAGTGAGCCGCCAGAATTACCACGAAGATCAATCAAAACGGCATCAACCTCTTGATCATTAAATTTTTTAAGAATGCTTTCTACATCCTTGGAGCTACTTCTAAAATTTGGATCCCTATTTCGCCAGGCATTGAAATCTATATAAAAAGTGGGTAAGTCAATTATGCCAATTTTTATTGTGTGCATATTTCTTTTCATTTCAATTACTCTGGATTTTGCTGCTTGCTCCTCTAGTTTTACCTCTTCGCGTGTAATTGTTACAAATTTTCTTTCGCTGAAATCCTCTGTTTTTCCGGGAATAAGCTCCAACTCAACTTTAGTGCCTGCTTTACCTCGAATTAATTGAACAACCTCATCTATCCTCCATCCCACAACATCAGTCGGAGCTGAGTTTAATTCTTCAACTTGAGATATCTTGACTATTTTGTCATCAGGATTAATTTTTCCAGTTTTTTCTGCAGGACCCCCAGGTACAATACTTACAATGGTTGGATAATCATCCTCTGTTGTGAGCAATGCTCCAATTCCCTCGAGCTTTAAGCTCATAGTCATTTCAAAATCCTCAGCTGATTTTGGGGAGAAGTATGAAGAATGCGGATCAAAATAAGTTGTCAAATTATTCATAACAATTGAAAATACATCTTCCTCATTTCTCTGAGAGATTCTTCTAAGTCTATTTTTGTACCTTTTTGTGATAGTTTCTGTTGCTTCGTTTAACTCCTTTTCAGCAAGAATGGAAGTGAGGACATCATTTTTTGCTAGCTTTCTCCAAATTTTTCTAAGCTCTAATTTACTCTTCTGCCATTCTTTTTGATTATCATCAATGATAATGAATTCATCTTTGGTAAAATCAAATTCCTGTTTAGCAACTTCTCTAAGTTGATAATTGGTTGCCTCAATTAACCGGTTAAAGTATAAATTTATAAATGCAAAATTTGACTTCAAATTTATTGAGCATAAAGAAGGTTTAAAATATTTTTTTTGATAGCCAATAGAATTATCAAATTTAGAAAACTTTCTTTTATATGAGCTGATTTCATTCTCTGTGAAGTATATTTTTTGAGAATCCAGCTTATCCAGCAATGCATCAAATATTTCAGAATCAATGAAACTCAAGTCTTTGTCACTGAAGAAATGTTCATCTGTTATCTTTTGATATATTTCCTGACAGAGCTCTTGTTTTTCAGCTGATGCAGGTATATTAATTTTTGCCTCAATGCTAATACTAATCAATAGTATTATTATTAAGCTCAAAGCTTTTTTCTTTTTATACACAATAATTAATTTACAATATTTAATAATGACGAACGCTAACTATATAGAATTTTACTTTGACTGTTCAAGTCCCTGGACATATTTAGCATTTAGTGAAATTCTACCATTATCACAAAGACATAACTTAAAAATAGAATGGAAGCCAATACTTGTTGGAGGAGTATTTAATAAGGTTAATCTAGATGTATATGAGTTTAGAAAAAAGCCCAATCCTTTGAAGCTCAAATATTCAAATGATGATCTTCATTTATGGTTAAAGGTTAGAGGAGTGAGTATTAGCATTCCAGAAGTATTTCCAGTTAATTCTGTCATGGCAATGCGAGGTTGTTTATATGCCAATTCAGAAAGTCAATTAGTTGAGTTTGCAAGCAATGTATTCCAAGCCTACTGGAGTGAAGGTATAGATATCAGCAAGGAAGACTTATTAGTCGACATTGCCAAAAATTCTAATTTAAATTCCAAGAAATTTAAAAAATATATAGCTTCACAAGAGGCCAAAGATCTATTGATTAAGAATACTGATGAGTTAATTGAGCGAGGAGGTTTTGGTTCCCCAACCTTTTTCTATAAAGAAAAAATGTTTTTTGGTAATGATCGCTTGCATCTCTTTCATGAGGCTATTACAAAAAATTTAATTTAAATTTATAGCTTTTAGGCCTAGTCTTTCAAGGTTAGGTGAATTCTTTTTGAGCAACCTTAGTTCTTTTCTAGATGCTCAAGAGTCATTTCAACAGCTCCCAAAACATCACATCCTCAAGCTTTTAATACTCTGCGATGACATCTCTGCAGATAGTAAATGCAATAAGGGGTAATTCAATATGAAGCAGTTCATAAATTTTTGAGCTCATTATTTTTCTCTCTAGGAAATAGATAAATTTTTATATTGGCAGTTGGGATACACAAAATGAAATACATCCATCATAATCATTCATACTTAAAGGAAAAAAATATAAGATGAAAAAAATTAAAGTTGACTGCTCAATGATTACTCGAGACCCAGCTGAGGCCTCAAAAATTAGCAAAAACCTCGAGGATCTTGGGTATGATGGGGCATACACTTTTGAGGGGCCGCATGAACCATTCCTTCCTCTTGCAGCGGCAGCTCTGGCAACAGAAAAACTGGAACTTTCAACCTCAATAGCTGTGGCATTTTCTAGAAATCCTATGACTTTAGCTAACCTTGGATATGATCTGCAATTGATGTCCAAAGGAAGATTCACTCTTGGTTTGGGATCTCAAATCAAACCTCATATTGAAAAGAGATACTCCATGCCATGGTCTTCACCTGCGAAACGTATGAAGGAAATGGTCAATGCTATTAAAGCTATATGGGGATGTTGGCATGAGGGGAAAGATCTAGATTTTAGAGGAGAATTTTACAAGCATACATTGATGACTCCTTTTTTTAATCCAGGAGAAAACTCATTTGGTCTTCCAAAAATATATGTTGCAGGCGTGGGCCCACTGATGACTCAAGCTGCAGCTGAATCTGGCGATGGATTTATTGTGCATCCTTTTCATACAACTAAGTTTCTAGAAAATATTACTTTGCCATCCGTAAAAAAAGGTCTTGAATTGTCAGAAACTCAAGAATTCGATTTCTCTGTGGGTGTTATGGTTGCAACGGGAACAACCGATGAAGAAATTGCTAAAGCAAGGGATGCTTGCAAGGCACAAATTGGATTTTATGGTTCTACTCCTGCCTATAAAATAGTTTTAGAGCAACACGGATGGGATGGTATTCACTTAGAGCTGAATAAATTAACAAAGGAAGGCACTTGGGACAAAATACCTGCTTTAATATCTGATGATGTACTTGAAACTATAGCTGTAACTGGAAGCCCAAATGAAGTTGCAAACCAATTGCTTGTTCGTTACGGCAGTATTGCTTCAAGAATTGCGCCATCAATTTTCTCTGGAGATCCTTTAATTACAGCCGAATTAATTAGGTGTATTAAAAAAAAACTATAATTCAACATATAATTTATACATGAATTTTTTGAAAAGCCCTTTATCTATAAGAGTATCTTTATATCTATCAATCGGGCTTTTATATATTTATTTTTTATCAGTTTATTCTCCACTGGGCGTAAATTGGCTTGATTGGCATTTCCAAAGGGTATTCAATGCTGTTGAGTATTTAAGGTTAAACGGTTACTTTGCCTCTTTTGGATTTTCTATCTGGTCCTCTTGTGAGGATTGCTCACTAAATTTTAGTGATTGGCAAAAAGAAATTTATTTATCTGTACCCTTTTTCCCTTTATCTCCCTATATTTTAATTAATCATTTTTGGGGCAAAGAGGCGTTACTAATTGCTGGCCCATTATTTGACAAGACTGTAATTATTTTCACAGGAGTAATTTTGGCTGAAATAGGGCTAAAAATATTTAATTCATTAAAAAAACCATCTATTTTTCCAGATATTTTGACTGGCCTTGCCATATTTATATTATTTATATCCTCTCCATGGGTGTATAAAATGTTTTTAGCAAGCTGGGCAGAGATTTATTTCCTCATGTTTATGCTTGCTGGATTAATCTTTTTTCATTCAAATAGAAACACTATTGGATTAATATTTTTTCTTCTCGCAGGAATTTTTCACTTTATATGGGCATTTGTAGCATCTGTATTTTATCTTTTAATTTTGTTTTTGCCTGGATTTCTTGATAGTGAAGATAAAAATAACTTTTTTCCAACAGCAATCAATACAAATTTTTTTAAAAAGCTACTCATAATAGTTGCTCTTTCCTTTCCAGCATTGGTATATATCGGTATGAAAATATATGCAGGAATTTACTTAGAAAATACCATGGGCTCATCACTGTTCTTCAGGATTGGTATCAGCGGGAATGATTTTCATAACGGAGGCATTTTAGGGGCATTACAGTTCTTAGGAGGGAATAGAATTAATACGTGCGTAAATGTAGATTATATTTCTTTAGCAGGAGAAGGCCTTAATTTAGCAATCTTTGCATTCAATTGTATTCTGTCTATCACTGGCATGATTTTAATGTCTATTTTATCAATTATTGGCATGTCAATTTTGCTTTCACACTCTTCTGCTGCTCGAAGTTTTTTTATTCCTCTGGCATTCTCTTTATTAGTTTTTATTATGATATTTCAGCAAGGTTTATCAGTTCACTTAATGGGCTTTTCATACATCTTTGCTATTTTTTTTAGTCTTGGGATTGTTTCATTTCTCAATTATCTTTCCGAGTTCATCTCGTCACTTGTTTTGAGGATAATTTTCATATCTCCAATGATTCTTGGCATTATTATTTTATCCACAAGAGTGTCTATGATGACAGGACCAAATGGCTAAAAAAACATACTCTTTTGCAGCGCATTTCTTAAAATCTTCAATTGCATGAAAAAAGTAGCTATAGTTCAATCAAACTATATTCCATGGATAGGTTACTTTGATTTGATATCTTATGTTGATGAGTTCGTTATTTTTGACTCAATGCAATACACAAAGAGAGATTGGAGAAATAGAAATATTATTAAAACTCCGCAAGGTAAAAAGTGGTTAACAATTCCCATACAATCAAAAGGTAAATTTGATCAATCAATCTATGAAACAGAAGTTTCTGATGCCAAATGGAGCAAAGATCATTGGAAGTCAATTCAAATGAACTACTCAAGCGCACCCTTTTTTAAAGAAATCTCTAATATTCTTGAGCCTTTGTACGAAATGAAACACACAAATCTATCAAAATTAAATACTATCTTTATCAAAGAAATCTGTGACTACCTAAACATAAAAACTGTAATTTCGCATTCAAATCAATTTTGTATAAGCGGAGAAAAATCTCAAAGACTTGCTAATATTTGTATTGAATCTAATTCTGGATGCTATGTATCTGGGCCGACTGCAAGAGATTATTTAGACACAGAACTTTTTAAAAATTACCATATAGATGTTGAGTGGTTTAATTATGAAGAATACCCATCGTACAAGCAATTATGGGGACCCTTTGAGAGCCAACTGAGCATAATTGACACACTATTTAATTGCGGTAAAGAAACAAGTAATCACCTAAAAAAGTGTATTATTTAATTTAAAAAAAATGAAACTATCTATCGTTACAACACTCTACTCATCAGAAAATCATGTACAAGAGTTTTATGAAAGGGCAACTGAGGCAGCAATAAACTTAATTGGAGAAGATTTTGAAATCATTTTTGTGAATGACGGATCTGAAGATAGAAGTCTTGAGATCGCGATCAGTTTGATGCAGCAAGATAAGAAAATTAAGATTCTTGATTTATCAAGAAATTTTGGTCATCACAAAGCAATGATGACTGGTATAGAATTTGCAAAAGGGAAAAAGGTATTTCTTATAGATGTTGATTTAGAGGAGCAGCCCGAGTGGCTTACCTCTTTTGATGAACAGCTTGAAAGAGAGGGATTAGACTTAGTCTACGGAGTACAGGCTAAGCGAAAGGGCAACTTTTTTGAAAAGATTTCAGGCTATTTCTTTTATCGTTTATTTAGGTTTTTTACTAAACTTGATCAGCCAAATAATATTACTACTGCAAGAGTTATGACTTATAGGTATGCAAAAGCCTTGGTCTCTCATCAGGAAAGAGAAATAAATATAGGTGGTTTGTGGATGATAACTGGCTTTAAACAAGGCTATCAAACAGTTACCAAACTATCCTCATCACCTTCAGTTTATGACAGCAAATATAAATTTAGCCACTTTATAAATTCTATTACTTCTTTCAGCAGTCTGCCCTTAAGACTAGCATTTTATAGCGGGCTAGGAATTTCTTTTTCTGCTTTCATGTTTATTTGTTATCAAACCTATCTTTATTTTTTCTATGCTCCACCTGCAGGATATATATCAGTAATAGCTTCAATTTGGTTTTTTTCAGGATTAATCATTTTATTTAACAGCATTCAGGGGATTTATATCTCTAAGATTTTTACCGAAGTAAAGCAAAGACCTTACACTATAATTAAAGATATCTACCATAAAAATTCATGAAGAAAGTGCCTCAAGAGTCTTATGGTTCGTTTACCTCCAAGAACGCAAATAAAGTACTCAGCGACTCAGCAAAGCAGGTTATGCATTCCGGATATACTATTCTTGATTCTGGAATCAGCAAAAAAGACATCAATTTAATTTCTGATTCACTGCGCGAATTACAGAAAGAATATACAAAAAAGTATGGAAAAGAGATACTTATTAGCGCTGAAGAAAATAACATCTTAAGAATGCCAATGGCCTTCAATAAAATTTTCTTAGATTTAGCCTTTAACAAGCAACTCATTAATATAATAAGTGAATTAATTGAAGGGCAGTTTTTGTTAAATCAGCAAAATGCACTTTTCAATGTACCTCATGAGAAATATAGTCAAGCACGATGGCATAGAGATCTTCCTTATCAACATTTTACAACATCTAAGCCCATTGCCATTTCTGGGCTTTTTTGTGTTGATGATTTTACAACTCAGAATGGAGCTACTTATATTCTACCTCAATCTCATAAAGAGGAATGGATACCCGGCGATGATTTAATAAAACAATCTGCAGTTCAAATAGAGGCATCGTCTGGGCAGTTTATAGTAATGGACTCTATGGCATTTCATTCGGGCGGAATCAATCATTCTTCAATTGAACGAAGAGCAATTAATCATGTCTTCACAATTCCATTTTTTAAACACCAAATTGACCTCCATTCAGAACTCAAGAAATATGATCTTTCGTGCTTTCAAAAACAAGTGCTTGGATTTAAACATTTAACACCAAGTTCATTAAATGAATTTTTTCAAAGCAAAATTAAAAAAAACAAAATATGAAAGAGGAAAGCTTAATTTCACTTGATGATATAAAAAATTATTATTCTAATGCAATAAAATCACATGGTGCTTCTGCTAAAGGAGTTGACTGGAATGGCGAAGAAGGGCAGATTCTTAGATATAAACAACTCTTAAAGATTATCCGTGAAAAAAATAGTTTTTCGCTATTAGATTATGGGTGTGGATATGGTGCGATTATCAATATTTTGCGGAATTTAGGTAAAGAATTCAAATATTTTGGCCTAGATATTTCTGAAGCAATGATCGAAGCTGCTAAACGCTTGCACGGACAAGAAGAGGATATTAATTTTATTCAAACTGAATCTATTAGTTTTTGCTGTGACTTTGTGATTGCTAGTGGAGTTTTCAATGTAAAATTAGATAGCTCTAGTGCTTCATGGGAGAGTTATATTGAAAATAGGCTAGATAGCTTTGATGCAAATAGCAATTTTGGTTTCGCTTTCAATTGCTTGAGCAACTATTCGGATACTAGCTTGCAAGAAGATAAATTGTTTTATGCAGATCCAAAGGTCTTCTTTGATCTATGCAAAAATAAATACTCTCAAAATGTTGCTCTTCTTCATGATTATGGCTTGTATGAATTTACTATTTTGGTGTATAGATAAAAAATGCAAAGGAAAGGGTTACATTCAATCTTGGAATTTTCTATTATTTATAAGCTCATTCAGTCTTTGTTTTATCATAAGAAATCCAAAGATATTTTTTTCAGTTTTATAGGTAATTTTTCAAATAAGAATATTCTTGATATTGGATGTGGTCCTGGAGATTTTTCAAAAAATTTTTATTCAGCAAACTATTTTGGCCTAGATATTTCCTATGATTACATTCGATCTGCTAGAAAAAATTATGGAAATTATGGTAAATTTTTTTGCTTATCAGTTCTTGATTTATCAGAGATATCGCTTCCTGCAATTGATATAGTGATAATGAGGGGTGTTTTACATCATCTTAGAGATCATGAGATTCAACAAGCTCTGCATTCGCTTGCACCAATTCTTCATTCTGAAGCTAAGATTGTTTCAATAGATCCAGTCCTTCTTGAGAAACAAAATTGGATTGCAAAAACTTTCATAAATAATGACAGGGGAAAGTGTGTTCGAACAGATGCTGGCTATATAAAAGCATTAGAAAATAAAAAATATTTCTTAAATCAATATAAGATTATTCATCAAAGTTTTCCTCCATATGATAGATTTGCTATCGAGCTCAAAAAATTTTAAACACATGCATAAAGAACTAATAATATTTGGTACTGGTGATATAGCCGAATTAGCATACTATTATTTCACTCATGATTCTCCATATACTGTAGTTGCATTTACAGTGAATAAAGATTTTATTTCTCAGCCATTATTTTGCTCTCTTCCTGTAGTTGCATTTGAAGAAATCAATGAATCATATAATTCAAAAAATGTTGAGATATTTATTGCTTTAAGTTACTCAGATTTAAATTCCATTAGAAAAGATAAGTATTTCGAGGCAAAGGAAAAGGGGTTTAAATTAGCAAGTTATATTAGCTCTCACGCTACCGTTCTTAATGAAAATCAAGTTGGAGAAAACTGCTTTATTTTAGAAAATAATACCATTCAGCCTTATGTCACAATCGGCGATAACGTTACTTTGTGGAGTGGTAATCACATTGGACATCATTCTATTATATGTGATCATGTGTTTGTGGCATCTCATGTTGTTATCTCCGGAGGTGTAACTATCGGAGATCAATGTTTTCTGGGGGTAAATTGTACAATTAGAGACCATTTGCATATTGATGAGCAAAGCATTGTAGGCGCAGGAGCCCTTGTAATGGAAAATTTACCAAAAAATTCTATTGTTAGAGGTAATCGAAGTAAGCCTTCTTTAAAAAGAACCTTACCAAAGACAAAGATATGATAGGAAAATGGTCTAAATTAGGAAAAATTTTCGAGCCCTCAGAGCATTTTTTTCATTCAAAGTTACAATCTCATGCCTCAAATCCTGTTCCAGTGTCACTAGGAAATAATATTTTCAGAATATTTTATAGTGCAAGGGATGAAAAAAACAGGTCATCGATTAGTGCAATTGACTTAAACATTACAAGTCTGGAGATTACAAAAATTTTTGACTATCCATTGCTATTACACGGTGAGCAAGATTCTTACTTTTCTCATGGTATAAGCTTGGGCAATTTTTATAAAAATGGTAGCCGAAAAATGATTTCTTTTATGGGTTGGAAGGTTCTAAATAATGGATATTGGCAAAATGAAATTGGAAACATTGAACTAGATGATACGTTTATGCCATCAACAATTTCTGAAACACCAATGATTAAATTGGATCCAGAAATAAACACTATTAGTCTCTCATACCCATGGATTATGAAGATAAAATCTGGAAAATTTATGGCTTGGTATGGTTCTACAATTTCATGGGATGGGGGAAATGGAGAGATGATTCATCCTATTTATTATGCTGAATCATCAGATGGCATTAACTGGATAAAAAATGGTTTAGCTATCCCATTTGAGATTAATAAAAATCAATTATTTTCAAAACCCTGCGTTTTATTTAATGGAGAATCCTTTCAGATGTGGTTCTCTGTTCGGTCAGGTGATGGTGATAATTATAAAATTCAAAGCGCCTCAAGCAATGATGCCATTCATTGGAATTTAAATGACAACTTCAATGAGCTACAAACTTCAAATACTGGGTGGGACTCAAAAATGGTTGAGTATCCATATGTTTTTGAGCATAAGAAAAATATGTTTATGCTCTATAATGGTAATGGTTTTGGAAAGACTGGGTTTGGTTTAGCCAAACTTGCGTGATTAAATAAATCTTTAACAGTATTTATAACATCAAAATCATGAGTATAAAAAAACCAACTATAAATAACGATCTTTTAAATCAAGTTATAAAATTCTCCTATGTTGGAATTGGGACAAATTTAGCAGGCTATTCTATTTTTTTGCTGCTTACTAATTATTATATGTATTCTCCATATATGGTTATTACTCTTCTATATCCTTTGGGAATATTTGCAAGTTATAATTTGAATAAAAAATATACATTTCTTAAGTCTAAAACCGATTACATGAAAAAACTTGCTTTTGTTTTGATATATTTTTCAGGATACTTAATAAATCTTTTGGTTTTATTTATTGCTATGTCTATATTTTTTCTTCCATCGTATTTTGCTCAAGCCTTGGCGATAATACTTTTAACTGTATATTTATTCTTTATGCAAAAAAATTATGTTTTTTAATAATATTGAATTTCAAATTAAAGATATTGAAGATGGGTTAAAAACTAATGGATATTATATTTTAAGAGGCGCTATATCAAATGAAATATGCCTAGCTGCAAGAAATGAATATTTTACTTGCATGAAAAACAATGATCTTCATGCTCAATCTCAAACTTTTGCTCCAAAGGAGATTTTAGATTTAGCTTGGAGGAAAACCGCAGTAGGGTCTGGAAATGGAGTAGGTGAAAAATATTCACAAGTGTTACAAACCACATATTTACCAATAAATGAAAATATTCTATTCAAAAACTTACATTATTGCACCAAGGCTGCAATTCAATTACGAAATATCCTCACTAATATGGACAAAGATTTTGGTTTTAATAATCATTTAAAATCAGGAACCTACTGGAATGCATCTAGAGTTCACCACTACCCTAGTGGCGGCGGTCATATGTCTGAGCATTCTGATACGCACTTTCCAGCGATATTAAATGAATCAAATATTCCATTTGTTCAGGTGGCTGTTTTGCTTTCAAATCGTCAAGAGGACTTCCATCAAGGTGGAGGATTCATCATAGATCGAAATAATAAAAAAATCTTCTTTGAAGATGAATCAATTTTGGGTTCAATTGTTGTATTTGATGGCTCACTTAAGCATGGAGTTGATGATGTAGATCCTAACTGCGTAATTGATTGGAATTCCAGTAAAGGCAGAATAGCGTTATTTTCTAATCTTTATGTGTCTAAATGATCGGATTTAATAAACCATACCTTACCGGCCAAGAATTGGAGTATATTCAAGATGCTCATAACAGATCTCAATTATCTGGGGACGGCCATTATACAAAGCTTTGTAGTGAATGGTTGCAAGCAAATACTGGCTCTTATAGAGCTTTTCTTACACATTCTTGTACCGCAGCTCTTGAAATGAGTGCGATTTTAGCCAACATTCAGCCTGGTGACGAAATAATAATGCCATCTTATACATTTGTTTCCTCTGCTAATCCTTTTGTTTTACGAGGGGGCATCCCAGTGTTTGTTGATATTCGAAAAGATACATTAAATATTAATGAAAATCTTATTTCTGAAGCAATCACCGCAAAAACAAAGGCAATAGTTGTTGTGCATTATGCTGGGATTTCTTGTGAAATGGATACCATCATGAATATAGCAAGGAAACATAATATTCTTGTGATTGAGGATGCTGCACAGGGAATTTTTTCAGATTATAAGGGTAGCCGACTTGGTTCAATAGGCGATTTGGGTTGCTATAGTTTTCACGAAACCAAGAATATTATTTCTGGAGAGGGAGGAGCTTTGTTAGTAAATAATCCTGAATTATCAGATAGGGCTTCAATCATAAGAGAAAAGGGTACTAATCGAAATCAATTCTTAAATGGAACAGTTGATAAGTATTCATGGGTAGATATAGGCTCTTCATACTTACCAGGAGAAATTATCGCAGCATTTTTATGGGCTCAATTACAACAAGGTGAGAACATAACATCTATGCGAAAAGAACTATGGAATAGCTACGATCATTTTTTTTCTCAGATGCATGAGAATAAATTTTTAGCCAAGCCTGTTATTCCTAAAGGATGTTCTGGAAATGGACATATGTATTTTTTGATACTTAATGATTCTATAGATAGAAATGTATTTATAAAGAAAATGAAAAAGGCAGGAGTAGATTGTGTATTTCACTATGTTCCGTTGCACTCTTCACCTGCAGGCCAGCAGTATGGTCGAGTTTGTGGAAGCATGGAAGTTACCGAGCATGTTAGCAGGCAACTGGTGAGGTTGCCCCTATGGCTAGGAATGGATATTAAGAAAATTCAAGATAGCATTCAATTAGTTATAAGAAATGATGAACTTCACTGATTCATTTAAAGAGAAATTATGACCAAATCTTTTCTCGGGAGATTAATGCTAGATCTAGAGGGAACAAAGCTTACAAATGAAGAAAATAAATTACTGCTTAATCCTCATGTTGGGGGAGTGATATTATTTGCAAGAAATATCTCTTCAAGACATCAGGTTCAAGATTTATGCAAAAAAATAAGAGAGTTAAATTCTGGGCTTCTTATTGCAGTAGATCAAGAAGGGGGAAGGGTTCAGCGTTTAAAAGAAGGCTATACAATTTTACCGACTATGCAAAAACTAGCTGCATTTTTAAATTCAGATAGTGGTAAAAACTTTTCCTTTGCAACTGATATAGGTTGGTTAATGGCATCAGAGGTCATTGCATCCGGATTAGATATAAGTTTTGCACCTGTTTTAGATTTAGATGATTCCAGAAGTTCTGTTATTGGTGATCGATCAATAGGTGATAATCCAGAGCAGGTTATTGCTATTGCAAGCGCTTTTATTAAAGGCATGAATCAAGCGGGAATGCAGGCGACCGGTAAGCATTTTCCAGGGCATGGAGGAATCTTTGCTGACAGCCACATCGCTTTTTCTCAAGATACTAGATCTTTATCAGATATAGAGAGTCATGACTTGCTTCCCTTTAGTGCTTTAAAGGCACAACTTGGTGCAATAAT
>Ga0233450_10000889_pt1 | contig 33471 bp, 26 predicted proteins | sample 011ome_30_FD_189956 | JGI IMG/M metagenome (GOLD analysis project Ga0233450, IMG submission 189956) | Coastal salt marsh microbial communities from the Groves Creek Marsh, Skidaway Island, Georgia - 011501CT (spades assembly) | ecosystem: Environmental > Aquatic > Marine > Intertidal zone >... | reverse complement strand
GGAACTAATGACTACTACCTCAAATGGATGTTCAAGCAGTGTTTCCAAGCTAGTTTCAATTTATTACATGCCAACAGCCTCATTCACATTTGCTGATGTGTGTTTAGGAAATACAATGAATTTTGCCAACGGATCAAATATTACGAGTGGCTCCCTAACGTACGAGTGGGATTTTGATGATAATTCTTTACCAAGTGCAGTTGATCAACCAAGTCACTTATATAGCCTAGATAGTATATATAATGTTGAATTAATAGCAACTTCCAACAATAACTGTAAGGATACAATTACCCAGGCAGTAAGCGTTCACCCTTTGCCGGAGGTTGGTTTTATTGCTGATCCGGTTTGTCATTTTCAAACATCTGTTTTTGATGATACAAGCTCTATCAACACGGCTAATTCTCCAGCTTCCTTAACTGGATATTCATGGGATTTTGGTGATGGATCGAGTTCAACTTCAACCGATCCTCAGCATAATTATTTAAATGACCAAACATATAATGTTAGCTTAACTGTAACATCGAATGAAGGCTGTGTTTCTCAGTTAACAAAGCCGGTAATTATTAACCCTATGCCTTATCCTAATTTTGAAGTTACAGATGCTTGCGTTGGATCTCCTGTAATGTTTGTAAACTCGACTCAGATAGCATCAGGAACGATTTCTTACGCTTGGAGTTTTGGCGACAACAACATATCTATCGCTACCGACCCTGTGCACAACTATGCCGTGGATGGGTTTTATGAAGTTTGGTTAGTTGCAACAACAGGAGAGCAGTGCGTAGATTCAATACCAAAGTATGCCGAAGTATTTCCTTTACCTCAACCAAATGCTGGTATAGACACAAGTGTTAGTCAGGGTTTTGCAGTAGGATTAGAAGGGTATTATCCAGGAGCTATTGGATACAGTTGGACACCTACAGAATCATTAGACAACAACTCGGTTTCAAATCCTGATGCAAACCCGCTGGAAACAACCACTTATTACCTGGAGGTAACGGACATAAACGGTTGTAAGAATATAGATAGTATGGTTGTAAATGTAATTGAGGATTTCAAGTTATTTATCTATAACGTAATAACGCCTGATGGAAATGGGTTAAACGACACCTGGAAAATCACCAATATAGAAACGTTTAAGGGGGCAGACGTTTTTGTATACGACAGATGGGGGGGCGAGGTGCTCTCTGTGAAAGGATATCAAAATGATTGGGAAGGTGTCTCAGGAACTGATCAACTGCCTGATGGAACATATTATTATGTAATTAAATTTACGGATTCAGACAAAGTGTATAAGGGCTCATTAACGGTATTACGAAATAAATAACAAAGATGAAGAAAGGACTACTTTTACTAACGATATTGCTAGGCTCATTAATGTCTAAAGGTCAACAAACACCTGTCATAGAGCATTATTTGCAAAACCAATATTTTATTAATCCTGCTGCTGCTGGATTAAATGGAAACATTGCACATTTACTAGTACACAAGCAATGGCATGGTTTTACTGGAGCGCCAGAAACCCAAGTGTTTACGATTGATGGAAATTTTAACCGAGACAAAATGGCTTTAGGGTTTACGGTTATTAATGACCAAACAAATATTTTGGGAAGTACTGGGGGGTACCTTTCCTATGTTTACAATGTTTCCATTACAAGTAAGCACAAAATTAGATTCGGTTTATCCTCTGGGATAGTTCAAAATAGGTTAATTTTTAATAACATCATTGCAGAAGATGAGTCTGAGATGCAACTGTTTTATAATAATCAGAATGCAACTAATTTTGATGCTAAAGCAGGAATTCATTATAAGTTTAACGAGCTTCAATTGGGTCTTGCAATTTCCAACTTGTTGTCTCCAAAGTTTAGTTATGAAAACAACTTTTCTTCAGACAGTTTATCTTTCCTCAATATTCCTCACTTTGTTGCAAATGCGCAATATAACTTTCTATTGAAAGGAGGGAAATGGGGCTTAATGCCGAGTATATATATTAAAGGTGCTCAGGGAACTCCATTTGTTTTTGAGGGCGCCATTTCCGCTGAGTACAAGAAGAAGTTTAGAGGAACACTAAAGTACCATCATGAGATTGGTTATTCCGCAATGATAGGAGCCAACATCACCAAGCAATTATTGTTGGGCTATTCATATGGTATTTCAAGTCAAGAAATAGGCACTCAAAACAGTGGAAACCACGAGATATTAATCGGATATAAAATTGGAAAGACTGGCTCTGGAGGCGGAGTTTCTGATGCTAATTTTAGAAAACTAGAGGAACAAAATGCTGAATTATATGAGAGAACAGACGCCTTAGAACAAGATAACCTGACAATAAAAGAAGAGTTAGAAAAGCAAAAAGCACTGTTAAAAGAAAAAATCTATGGTTTGGAAGAGTTGAAAAAGGCGCTTGAAAAAGAAAGAGCTGATAGAGAAAAAATGATTTCGGAGTTTGAATTTAAACCGAATAACAGTCCGAGTTTAGAAAATGAGGAGCCCAAAGAACCAGAAACTATCGAAGAACCAGAGCAGAGCTCACCTAGCCCAGAAGACCAAAGCCCTAAAGAGCCAGAAGTCAACGAAGACTCTTCTGATAAAATAGTTGAAGGAGACTTATACGTTGTAGTTGGAGCAACAAGGGAAATGAAAGAAGCGCAAAACTTTCAAAAGATACTAACTAGGGAGTATAAGCTAAAAACAAGAATTGTTCGTAATTCCAGAGCCTCTTGGTTTCTTATTTACACGCTTGAAACCAACGACAAAAAAGAAGCAAACAAAGAGCTGAAAAGAGTTAAAAAAGTCAATACTAAAGACATATACTTTGGTAAGCCTTGGATATATTTCGAATAGTAACAGAAAAACGTTACTTATCTACATAGATAAGCCGCGATTAGAACTAATGGTATAGCTATACTGTGCTTTAATGCGGTTTAGGTTTTTGTTATGTGTTTATTAGTATTATTTAAAGAAAAAGATAATTTTCGCCAACCACATCAGGCCAAGTAAAAAACCAGTAACAGTAATTTCTGAATACGGATTCTCATTAGTCTTTTCATCAGGGAACCTTCGGGTTTGTATCACTCCGTAAACAATTAACGCTATACATCCAACTAAGCCTCCAAGTATCAGGTCATAATCATAGACCGTAGGCCAAAAAATGAGTCCGTAGACCCCTACGGCTATTATACCGTTACCGCTTTTTGTGTCAGTTATTTTTAATGAAACGAAAAGAACTAGACCAAAGACGAGTCCCGCCATAAGAAATAATTGAACCCAATCCCATGGCGTATCCAAAATATCTATTCTCATTAATGGAGTCATTTTATAAATCATTTTATAATAAAAGTTACACATAACGTAGGGCTAAACCATATATTTATTATTTCAGGATATACCATATGGTATATATCTATTATTCCCTAATTTAAATGTTAGCCCGTAGTGTTGCCATTATACCATATTCTCTAAACCCTAATCTAACAAAGACGCAGAAAAACTATCTCATTAAGGTTACATGCCCTATGTATTCATGGTGTTGTCCTCCAGAAACCTCTTTGCAATTTATTTTCCACACATACACTCCGTCTTGAGCGAGCACACCTTTATGATATCCATCCCAGCCCTGCGAAGAATGTTGATCTTCGAAGATCAACTCACCCCACCGATTAAAAATTAAAAGGTCATATTTTAGCGGATCCTCACCGTTTACAATAGGTAAAAACATGTCATTAACGCCATCGCCGTTTGGCGTGAAAGAGTTTGGAACATAGAGCAATAATTCATCGTTTATTACAACATTAGCACAGCTGTCTGAAGCACACCCTTCGTTGCTGGTTGCGCTTAAACAAACTTCATAAGTTCCGGGTTCACTAAGGAAAGTGTAATCCGGATTTTCTGCATTATCGCTATCTGCAACTCCAAGGACATCAAATGTCCAATCATAAGTAGAGGCGCCACTAGAAGTGTTTACAAAAGCAATAGTAGGATTAAGAATAGTTGCTGGTTGTGGACCAAACGTAAACGACGCCGATGGATAGTCGTAAGCACATATATAATTTGCCGCATCGTAGCTAGTGGCACAGCCCTCAGGAGTGGTTATCGCTAAAGAGACATTCCAACAACCCGCCTGTGTAAAAACATAAGACACGTCGCTACAGTCGTTACTAGTACCTCCATCTCCAAAATCCCAGAAACATTGTGACCCAACAGGGACATTTATTTCATCAAAACTTACATCTACCGGCATACATCCAGACAATACATCTCCGCTAAACCCAATAACTGGAGTAGGATATATTGTTATTGTTACACTAGCTGTGGCGGCAGGGGTTTCACACCCGTCTGTAACGCTCACAGTGTATATGGTAGTTCCAGGAGGAGAAACAGTCTGATTAGAGCCAGTGCCAATCCCTTGATCCCAAACATAATTGTAAGGACCTCCATTTCCTCCAGTTCCAGCAGCGGATATTTGCGCCATATCTTCAGGGCAAATAGCTTGATCACTTATTGCAGTTGCATTAAGCGCTTGGTTTACAGTAACTGTTCCACAAGACAGATTACTTGCACAGCCATTACCATCTGTTGCTCTAACGCAATATGTTTGTGAGGTAAGCGGCGAAACATTAATCCCTTGGGTTGTCATATTATTGTCCCATAAGTAGGTAAAAGAGCCAATACCTCCAGAAGCAGTAACAAAAAGAGACGCTGTTCCGTCAATACAAATAGTTGTGTCAGATTCAACAATTACGGATACTGGCGCAGGGCTACCCAAAATAACTTGTTCACTTTCAAAACACCCATTAGAGTTTTGTGCATATACAGTATATCCACCTGCGCAGAGCCCAGAAAAGATATTACTAGGGTTGTAGGTGTTTCCGTCAAGACTATAAGCTGAAGCATCTGTGGCGTTTATTGTTATAGAGCCATTACAGTCCCCATTACACAATACATCCGTAGCATTCACGTTCGTTATGACTATTCCAGGAGGGCTTCCGACAATTACCGTTGTGTCAATAGAACAACCGTTAACATCTGTTATTGTAAGAGAGAACGGCCCGGAACAAAGGCTTTGGGCTAATGGACTATTCCCTGTTTGTGTAGGACTCCAAGTATAGGCATAAGCACCTGTTCCACCAAAGGGAGCAGCGCTAATTGAACCATCACAAGTTCCCGCACATGTTGCGTCTGTGACGTCAACAGTTGTGGCTAATAACGCTGGCTCGAATATCATAGCTTGAGTTGTATGTGTGCATGTTCCACCGTCATTAACAATGATGTCATAAGTCCCTGCACACAGCCCCGTAAACGTTCCGTTTAGAGCAAAACTAGCGCCATTGTCAACGCTGTATTGTATTGCTGGCGTCCCTCCAGTGGCAGAAATTTCAATTTCTCCAGCACAAACATTATAGCACAATAAGTTTGTTGTGCTCACATTAACAACCAAAGGTGACGGCTCCGTAACAATAGCTGTTGACGACTCCAAGCACCCTACTGCGTTTGTAACAACCACGACATGTGTTCCAGCACATACATTATTAAATATGTTGTTTGCTTGAAAAGTAATTCCATTATCAATGCTGTATTGAGTTGCTCCAGTCGCATTTACCGCAACCTGACCATCACAAGTACCATTGCAGGTAGCGTCTATTTCGGTAACTTGATCTATAGTTGGGCTACCTAAATTATTGATTGTTACTACAATTATATCAGCACAATTGTTCGCATCGTTAACCGTAACAGTGTAATTACCACTTAGAAGCCCATTAAAACTTCCTGAAGTTTGGTAAGTGATACCCCCGTCCATTGAATAATCAAACGGAGACGTTCCCCCTGTTCCTGATACTTCTAAAGTGCCGTTTGGATTTCCGCAAGTTGCATCAGTAGCAGAAACATAATTGGCAACAACTATTGTTGGCTCATTTATGGTTGCGTTTATTGTTGCTTCACAATTATTTGCGTCCTGCACAGTAATAACATAGGTGCCTTGAGCTAAGTTATTGAACGTCCCTAAAGCCTGGAAAGTAACACCCCCATCAATTGAAAATTGATAGTTAGGACTAGCGCCAGAAGCAGAGACTGTAAGCGAGCCGTCTGACCCACCAAAACAAGAAACATCTACTGTTGCATCTAAATTCCCCACTAATTGAGTTGGCTCATTTACGGTAGCGTTTACGGTTGATTGGCAAAGGTTGGCGTCTTCTAACGTTATAGTGTAGTTGCCGGCGGCAATGTTTGAAAATGTGCCAGTTGGCTGAAAAGTTGCGCCTCCGTCAATTGAAAATTGATAAGCTGGAGTTGCACCAGAACCGTTCACGGAAAGACTGCCATCGCTTCCGCCAAAACAAGTCACACTATTCGTTCCAACAAGAGTTCCGGCAAGAGCAGTCGGCTCTAAAATAGTAACAGAAACAGGAAAGAGACAACCATTAAAATCCTCACAAATTATAGTGTAAGGTCCAGGGGCAAGCCCTGTGTAGCTTCCTAGTGATCCAAATGTTGTTCCGCCATCAATAGAATATTGATAGGGAGCTGTACTTCCTGAAGCAGTAATTGTAACAGACCCGTTGCTTCCTCCAAAGCAAGCTACATTGGTTTGAGCGTCAATTTGTGCAGTAAGTCCAGTAAGGTCATTAATGGTAATAGGCACCGTAGTTTGGCAATTATTTAAGTCTTCTATTGTAATCGTGTATGCTCCAGGAGCTAACGCTCCAAAAACTCCCGAAACTTGGAAAGTAGTTCCTCCATCAATGGAATATTGATAAGGAGGTGTACCGTTTGCACCCACTACTTCTCCAGAACCATTTGCCTGCCCACAAGTTGCGTCTGTCGTAGTAACAACATTTCCCCCTAAAGGAAGGGGCTCGTTAACCCCGCCATTAACTGTAGTTTGACAACCATTTAAATCTTCAATTGTAACGGTATAGTTGCCTGCGGTTAAAGTTCCAAAAGTACCAGATGTCTGAAAGGTTGTCCCTCCATCAATTGAGTACTGGTAAATAGGAGTTGCTCCCGAACCAGCTACAGTTAGCGAACCATTGCTTCCTCCAGCACAAAGAACATTGGTCGTCGCATCTAAAGTTCCGGCAAGAACAGTTGGCTCAGTAATAGTAACCGGAACGGTAACTTGACAACCACCCGCATCTTCTGCTGTAATATCATAATTTCCCGTAGGAAGTCCCGCGAAAACACCAGAAGACCCAAATGTGATTCCATCAATAGCGTATAAGTATGGTGCTGTGCTTCCAGAAGCAGAAACCGTAACTGTAGCATCTGAACCACTAAAACAACTTACATTATTTTGCGCGTCAACTTGAGCAACAAGCCCATTAAGGTCTAAAACTGTAAAAGAGACAGTTACTTGGCATCCATTAGCATCTTCGATTGTAATTGTGTAATTACCAGCAAGCAGCCCATCAAATAGAGTGCTGGCTTGAAAAGTGATTCCTCCATCAATAGAGTATTGATAACCAGGAGTTCCGTCAGTCGCAGAAACTGTTCCAGACCCATTTGCTTGCCCACACGTTGCGTCTGTAGTCGAGATTAAACTTCCTGCTAGTGGTAATGGTTCAGTAATTGTTGCATTTACAGTTGTAGGACATCCATTAGCATCTTCTACATCGATTGTGTAATTACCGATAGGTAAATTTCCAAAGATATTTGATCCTTGGAAAGTTGTACCCCCATCGATAGAATATTGATAAGCTGCGTTACCACTTGTAGCCGTGACATCTATTAACCCTGTAGATCCTCCGGCACAGAGTACGGCAGTTTCAATAACGGTTGCTATTGGCAATGGATTTACAATAACGGTAACTGGGGTTCGACAACTTACAGGCGTCCAACCACACGAGAGTCCTGGGTTTACAACATCTGGCGTTGAAGCTTGACAAACAAAATCTGCTAATGTATTTCCATCTTGGTTTCCAATTCTTTGAATACTTAATGGAGGTCCGCCAGCGATACCGCATGTTGCGTCACACCCATTTCCTGCCCATTCAGCTCCCAATGTTATATTGAAGCCGTTAATGGTAGGGTTGAATCCTGCAATATCTGCAGCAGTCCACCCCCATGCAACAAAATCAACAACAGCCCCTGTGTTGTCTATAATTATTGCCCAACTTCTGTAGGTAGTATTTGCACCAGGATTCCACATTATGTTATTCCCCCAATAATTGGGATCACCTGAAATGTCGTTTCTAGAAACAACCGAACAAGCATTAAAAGTATTTGGCATGTCCCAAAGGATTGTATTTACATTGTTAATGTTGTTATAATCAGCACTAATTGCTGCTACCCACCCTGTAGTATTTACAGGAGTTGCATAGAGGTTTGAAATTTCTAAATAATCAGCTGAAGTAGCTCCTGCAAAACCTTCTAACCCACATTCTGTAATAAGGATTTTTCCAGCAGAGTTAGATGAAAGTCCGTTTGTTTGCAACCAGTATGTGGTTGTGTCACTTAGTCCCGGTGTGGTGTAGTCAGGGGTTGTCGCTAATTGAGTTCCGCCGGTTTCATCAGTAAACCACTCAAAATCTCCTGTCGAACCGCTTGCTGTAATTGTGGTTGAGCCAATTGCACAAAACTCCAAGTTTCCTGTAATTGTGGGTGCATCAAGAATTTCAACCATAAATGTTTCCGAAGGAATAGAGCCGGGGCACGAGGAGCATCTGGCTTGCACCGTATAAGTGGTTGTAGCTGATGGTGAGGCATAAAACACAGATGATGTGCTCCAACCCTGAACCACAATTCCTCCATCTAGTACTTGGTACTCGTAATTTCCAGCACAAACGCCACCTGCTATGAAGTTAATAGTGTCTTGTTGCCCACTGCAGTTTAACACACTAAGAGGATCCGGTGAAACATTCGTTGCCCCACAAGGGCAGTTTGCAATTACGTTGTTTATATTCGATTGTGAATTTTGATCCGTTCCTGCACTATTTCCTGAAGCATCTGTTAATGTAAAATGGCACTCTGTAGTCCATGAACCAGTCGCATTAAAAATTATATCGATGTCATCCCCAGTGTTAACTGAAATAAAGAAACATTCGGGACCAGAATTAGTTAAAGAAGCTCCATAATTTCCAACCAAAGCACCATTTACAAAAACATCAACAGTATTACCGTTCCATCCATCACCAAAGTCATCAGTGATACATAGTTCATAATTACATTGACTATGCGCAATTAGAGAACTGATAAAGAGCGTTATAATAATTACCAACTTTTTCATATTGCCTTATTTTTGCGTCTTATTAGAATTAATTAGTTCTTGATATAATTCAGGGTTATTGTCGACCCATTCATTTTTTGCAAATTTGTAATTCTCTTTGTCTTGTTCTGGATTCCCAGTATCTGTAAAAGTTGGAAGCCCATGAAATTTTTCAAGCATTTGTCTTGTAACCGATTTGTGACTGGAAACCATTTCATCCAAAACCTCTTTGATTTCTAATTCGGTTAACGATGTTTCAGCAACTAACCTGTCCACAATTAATTTGGCTTTAGCGTATGTCGGCAAATCAATATGATAGGATTTTTGAATCAAGATACTCTCTGAAAGCAAGCTCTCTTCTTGAGAAAGGTTCTGGCTAAAAGAAGGGGAATTAATTACAAACAATAAGGCTAGTATGGAAAATAGGGTTTTCATGAATAAAGGTTTTGCAATACAAGTATAGTGAATATAACGGTTCAATTCAAGAAGGTTGCCTTCAATAAAGTAGGCAAAAAAAAAGGAGCATTCAAAAACAATCTATACCGATTAGCAAAGTCTCAAAAAACCTTAGTTGCTCCGATTTCATAATTAGCGCTTAAAACAGAAACAACCCGTGACAAAATTACCTAAGTGAGGTAAATCAAGAACAGCAAGAAACTCAGCTTAATGAAGGATATTTGGTTAAAAGGTTGGCTTTTTTATTTGCTATCTTCTTGTTTTTTCTTTCTTTTCCTTCTTTTTTTAAGTGCCGCATTTATATCATATGAATAGGACAATGACAATATATGACCTACTTCAGGGTTGGCTTCTTGAAGTCTTGATTGATATATATAGTTTACCTCAATTCCATGTTGTTTTTTGATTTGGTAATTAACGCCAAAATAAACTCGAAACCGATTTATATAACGCGCGTCATTTTTAAAAGTATAGTAGCTCTCAGCTGCAGTTTCTAAACTAACTTTTTTTCTCAACGGACATCGAAAACCCAATTTCGTTCTAAGATAGGACTCAGGCAAATGTCCATTTTCCCTAACAAACCAATCTTTGTATTTTGATTGGTAACGGAGCCTTAGAAAGGTTAATGTTTTTTTCTTTTTAAACCTACCTAAAATATCTCCGCTAAACCGATTGTCAATTCGGTCCGCATTTAAAAATCCGTTTTTTTGCGCATTTCTCCAAGTAAATCCTGTTCTCAAATATTTATTGAACTTATATTTAACCGAGATGTCTGAATAGGTTTGGTTAATGGCTGCTTCCGTAAACCGAACACCTTCTTCTAGACCAAAAGTAAAATCTGAAATACGATAAGAAATGCCCGCAGAAACCCATGCATTACCTGTTGTGTATTGAGACCTTCCAAGAGTCGAGATAATCAGAAAAAGAGAAAAAAGAATAGCTTTCATTTTGTTAGCCTTGTGATTAGTCATCGTCAATTTCAAAATCGTCTAATTCAACGGTTTGGTTTTTATCCGATATGGTTACTTCTTTGAGCACGAGTATTTTCGGGTTGTCTGCAGATCCAACCACATCCTTGGAATAGGTGTATACCGTATAATTACCAGGCATTAGATAATCAAATCGATAGCTTCCGTCATGATGCGTTGCTACTTTATCGTCATAGAAAGTGTTGTTGCCATAAACAATAAAGACATCTTTATCTCGCGCATAATAGCTTATGCCCGGAGTAGCGCCTAGATTTGTATAATGTTGCACATATACTTTTCCTGATATTGTTGCTTTGCCCCCTTTGCCTTCTCCTTTGCGACAACTTGGTGTTGACAAGGCAAATAGGATAATGATTCCGAAAAATGATCTTAATTTCATAATAATAAGTTTTAATACGTGATGCCTAAACTATCCAAATCTTGAACAGATATACTTGGTGGCATTATTCCATGATTGATTTTATAAATCATATAATTACCAATAATTGAAGCTTGTTCCTTCGTTTTGAATCCCTTTATTCCCTGAATGGCAGGTATGTGAGGTTGAATAATAAGCGGATTAGTTCCTCGTATAATTTCAAATCCAAAACCGCTATATTCTCTATCTGTGATTTTTAACGTTAGGCTTTCGCCGACTAATTCTTGTAGCTTATTTTTTTTGTTTGCTCTTTTTTCGTCTGCCTTTTTTATAAGGGTCGAGTTATTATCAAGAGCCTTAGGCTCTTGCTGTTTGTTAGGCTGCTCAATACAAGATGCAAGCGCTAAAAGTGTTAAAATCCAGATTCTCATTTGGCAACTATAAATTTTCCATGTGCGACAATTCTTCCCTTTTCCTTAGCAGAATATAAATACAGGCCTGAAGCAAGGGCGGTTACATCCGTCCTAATTCTGTTGCTTAAAACTGTTTTGGTTTCTTGAGAAATAATTTTCCCCGATAACGAATAAAGCGTTAGCTCATCTACGTCTATGCTGTTGTTTAAATAAATGTTTAATTCATTTCTTACTGGATTAGGATAAACTTTCGATTCTGTTTGAAAGAAACTTTCTACATTTAAAATAGGCGTGTACTCATAAAAGTCATCTAATGTTTGTCCGTCATACCCCGTTCCTAAGAAGCCTCTGTTTCCAATCGCGAATGAAGCAGCATTTGCTCTTGGAGTCCCTATGAAATCCGCTGCCTGTGACCATGTGTCATTAAAATAATTATACTCCCAAAAGTCATTGGTATAGCTTAAAGTGTTGTCATATCCTGTGCCTAAATATGCGTTTGGAAAAATTCCAAAACCAGTTGCCCCATATCTAGCTGTTCCAGCAAAGTTTGCTTTCTGCTCCCAACTGTCGGTTAAGGGCTCATATTGCCAGAAGTCGTTTGTAAATGATCCGTCATCCCCTGTTCCGACATATCCTTGTCCTCCCATAGCAAAAGAAACAGCTTGTTTTCTTGCAGTACCTCCAAAATCAGAGATTGAAGTCCAGGTGTTCAATATAGGGTCATACTTCCAAAAATCTTTTTTTAATGTTCCAGTTGAATCTATTCCTGTTCCTACATATCCAAACCCTAATATTCCAAATGCTGCAGCCTCTCTCCTGGGTGATCCCGCAAAATCAGCTATTTGCGTCCATGTATTAGAGGTGCTGTTAAATTCCCAAAAGTCTCTTAAGTAAGGGTCGGAGCCTTGCCCCGTTCCTATATACGCTTTGTAATTTGCAACAAAAGCTACCGCTGAAGACCTTTCTAAACCTTGTCCGGTTATGCTTCCCATGGAATTCATTTTTTCCCAATCGTCAAAGTTGGAGTTGTATAAATACAAGCTTCTTTTGTATTCAAACTGATCAAAACCGAGCCCTATGAATCCAAACCCATTCATTGAAAAACCGATGCAAGCACTCTTTGGAGGCCCTCCAACACTATCTCTTTGCACCCATGTATTCTGACCATGAAAACTTACTGACATTCCAAGAATTACTACACCAACAATAAATCGTTTCATTTTAACTGCGTATTACTAATTGTTTTGTGAACCTCCCCCCATTTTTTTTAAATCCTAATAACTGATAAATACCGCTTGAAAAGTTGGAGACATCAATTTTTGTCTTCCCATTAGTAATGTTAATGGTTCTAATAATTCTTCCTAAATTATCCATAATTGAAAGCACAAAAGCATGTTCAGTTTCGATCGTTACAAAATCAATGGTTGGGTTTGGATACACGCTAAATGTGGTTGCATTACTTTCTTTCATTCCAACAACTAGAGGGGTATATTCATACATGCTTCTGCGCAGTCCCGAGTATCCCTTTCCGGTTCCTATATATCCTCTATCTCCGATAACAAATGATATTGCATTTCTTCGTTCATCTCCAGGAAATTCTTTTCGAGCAACCCAGCTATCTGAGTAGGGGTTGTATTCCCAAAAATCATCCAAATAACCACCGTCTCCGCCCATTCCTAAGTAACCTCTTTGCCCAATACCAAAAGCGCTAGCAGCGCTTCTTTCTGCACCTGGGAAGTTGTTTTTTTGAGTCCATAAATTTGTAGAAGGGTTGAACTCCCATAGGTCATTAGTATAAGCATCGTAATCTGTTCCAAGTCCTACATAAGCTTTATCATTCACAACAAAACTAACAAGTTGATAACGGTCTCCTCCTCCAAAATTTGCTCTTTGAATCCATTGATCCACTGAGGGTTTATATTCCCAAAGGTCTTTAGCATAGTTTGACGCACCGATTTTACCACAACAGACGTATCCTTTAGAGTCAATAGAGAAAGCTGTGGCGAAATAGATTCCATTTCCTGAACCACCCGGATAGTTAGCAATTTGGGCCCAAGAGTTAGTAGCTGGGTTATACTCCCAAAAGTCATTTAATGTTGAGCCCAATGAAGATTCCGCCGCACTCATTCCAGTTCCAACATAACCTTTGTTATTGATTGTAAAGGCAACAGCATTTCGCCTACCAACGCCAGGTAGATTTGCTTTTTGCCCCCAAGAATTGGAAGCTGGATTATATTGCCATAAGTCGTTACGGACAATGTTTCCAGTGTCTTGCCCTGCGCATATATACCCATGCCCTGCTATTGAGAACCCAACAGCCCTTTCAACTTTATACCCACTAAATGAGGCTTTTTTTGTCCAATCATTTTGCCCAAATGAGAAAAAAGAAGCTAAAACTAGAGTCGTTATTAAAATTAACCTTATCACTATATAATTACAATTTTTCCTTGTTTGATTTTTCTTGACCCAATCCGGTAAATGTAATTACCCTTTGGAAGGTCAGAGGCATCGATTACAAAAGTTGGTTCCGATATGTAAGCCTGTTTTACTTTTTTTCCTGAACTATCATATAAAGCAAATTCGATATGTCCCTGTGAAGGAGAATAACCCTGAATTGTCACAGTGAAAAAATTAGATGTTGGATTAGGGTAAGCCTTTATGCTTATGTCATTTTCTATTTCTTCTTGACCCATTAATAGTGGGTCATATTCCCAAAAGTCCTTAAAGTTTGTTCCGTTTGTTCCAGTTCCAAGATAGCCTCTGTCTCCAATGCTAAATCCTACTGTAAACCGACGAGAAGAGCCGGGGAATTCTTCTGCTATAGACCAAGAGTTGGTTCCGGGGTTGTATTCCCATGTTTCTCTATTTACATCTCCTAATGAGCCACTATATCCAGCAACAATATATCCTTTATTTAATATTGCAAAAGCTGCGCTACCTCCGGTAGATAAACCAGGGAATGAGGCGCGAGCTAGCCATTGATCTGCAGAGGGTTTGTATTCATAAAAAGTACTCCCCTTATTTACATAACCGCTGTTACCAATGGAAAAAGCGGAACCCCAAATCCCAAAGCTTACAGGAGCCGTTGCTTTAGTGGTCCACTGATCTGCAACCGGATCATATTCATAAATATTTGAATTTTCGATCAGGTAGCCTTTACCTCCCATAGCAATCGCAGAAAGTTCAGTTCCGGATGAAGGAGGCGTTGCAATTAAAGTCCATTGATTTGTTCCAGGATCATATTCACACCAAGATTCCCCGGTAAAAACGCCCGAACCTACATACCCTTTTGTGCCAACAGAAAAAGCTGAAGCTCCGTAACCTTCGCCTAAAAGGTAGTCGGCTTTTTGGGTCCAAGAGTTGGATGCTGGCTCAAACTCCCACCAATCAGAAAATGCATAATTAACACCTGTTCCGTTTACGTGCCCTAATCCGATATACCCTTTTTGCCCAATAGAAACACCAGTAGCGCGATGTCTAGCAACACCGCCTAAATTTTCTTTTTTCACCCATTGTCCTGCAGTTAAATCCGAAAAAGAACTTAAGAGTAAAATGAGAAGAAGAAAGATGGTGTTCGTTTTCATATTAATGAATCTAATTTAAAATTATTTTACCCGATTTTACAGATGCACCATTATAAACAAGTTGATAGAAATAAACCCCCCTTTCAAAATGCGCTGCATCAACATGGAGATTGTTGTTCATAAATTCAATGCTTGTTATCAATTTCCCTGTTCCGGAAAACAATTGAAATTCACTGCCATTCGGCTTAATTTGTTCAGGAATATTTGAAAAATCTACGGTGAAATAATCTGTTGCTGGATTTGGGTAGGTTTTTAATTGAACTAATTCATTATCCTTTTCATTAGCAGAAAGTAAATAATCAAATTCCCAAAAATCTTTAAAGTTTGTCCCGTTTGTCCCTAAACCAACGTATGCTCTATCCCCAATTGTAAACGCAACCAAATACCTTCTTGCCATTCCCAAGAAGTCCTGAATCTGAATCCACGTGTTTGTTGTTGGATTGTATTCCCAAAAGTCGTTATAATTTGTTCCGCTTGATTGATCATCTCCCGTTCCAATAAACCCTTTCCCATAAACAGAAAATCCGGTTGCTTCCATTCTTGGAGTTGTCCCAACATTCGCTTTTTGAATCCAGGAGTTGCTTGATGGCGTATATTCCCAAAAATCATTCAGTGAGTTTCCCCAAGTTGAAGAACCGCCAGTTCCAACATACCCCTTATTATTTAATTCAAATGCCACAGCAGAAGTTCTAGCAGCACCAGGCAATTGCGCAACTGTAGACCAGCTGTTTGCACTTGGATCATATTGATAAAAATCTTTCGAAACCCCAGCAATAGTTTGCCCAGTTCCAACATAGCCTTTTCCGCCTATCGCAAATGCAATAGCACCTCTTCTTGCGGGGCCAGGAAAATTTGCAATAGCAGTCCAAGTATTTGTGCCAACTTCATACTTATAAAACTCCGTTGTATAGTCCCCACTTAAAATTCTTCCTGTTCCAACATAAGCGATATTGTCAACAACAAAACAAGCGGCATGATAATTTAAACCACCCCCATAATTTGCTTTTTGTGTCCATGTGTTTGATGCAGGATCATATTCCCAAATATCCTCGTATAATATATTGCTTATTGCGTTAACATGCCCCAGACCCATGTAGCCTTTGTTGCCAATAGAAAATGCAGTTGATCGATGCCGAGCATCACCACCAAAATTTTGTTTTTTTACCCAAGATTCAGCAAAGGCACTTCCACTAATAAAGAAAAACAAAATCATATACGGAAAAACGTAATACCTATTCATTGTTTGCGATAATTAATTGCTTTGTCTGCCACTCATCGTTTATGCCCTTTATTTTGATAAAATAAGAACCTGAAATCAAAAATGAAATGTCTATATCCTTAATTCCGAGTGTATTAGATGAGCTTAAAACTTTTCTGCCTTGAATGTCATAGATATCTATCTTGGAAATAAGGCTACCTGAGAATTTAAGAAGGTCTTTTGCTGGGTTAGGATACAGATTAAAAGAAGATTTTAAATTCTGCTCAATTCCAACATTCAGTTCTTCGGTAATATTAATAATGTAATCTCCACTTTCAATGTTCCAACCTTCTACAACGGCATAAAGGGTGTCGTAAGCTCCTGATGCAAAAGTAACTTCGGATTCTCCAGAACCGCATGAAACACCATCGTCATTAAATGCAATTACATTTAAATTTAAATCCAATATCGTTAAGTAAGTGTCAAATGATGAATTACATAGACTTACAGTTGTGCTAGCCGCTAAAGGATTAACTCCAAACTTATAAAAAACATCTGGAGAATTATACACAGAGGACTGGCTGGAGTAACACATTGCAGTGCTATTGGTGTCAACATAAGGCATAGATGGAACCACTATTGCCTCTGTGCTGTTGTCTCCATCAAAGCCCGTACAGTCAATTCCTCCTGTAATAAAAATACTAAATTCAACAACAGAGCCCCAAGTAAAAACAGCACATGGGTCTAGCGGAAGAGATCCTTGTTCTTGCTGTGTTACACGCATAGTAGTAGCACCGGAAACAGCTCCGCCCGGAACAGTAAAATTAAAACTTAAACTTGCTGTTGGAGGAGTTCCTTGCCAAGTTCCAATAGACTCGGAAACGTCATATATAGCATCTTGATTCCAATCAACCCAAGCTTCTCCAGCTCCAGAATAGTTACCTCCACATGTCCCAAATTGAACCGCGGCAACATAATTCCCGCCAGCAGATAAGTCTGCACCTAAGTTTGTTTGGTTTTCAACCCCAAGAACACCAGGACAGCCACTGTAATTAATTTGAGAAGTATTTCCTAGCAAGAAAAAGGATTCTAAATTGGAGTCAATATTAGAAGTTGGTCCGCCACCACAAGTAGAGAAAGAGCAACTGCCTACCCCGGAAAAAACCGAACCAATAGAAGGATTAGGACCATCATTAAAAACTACGGCCGAAGGAGAAGAAAAAGAATAAGTAATTTCATCGTCAAAAGCTCCTGAATTAAATACAAGCTCAATACTTTCGCCATCGCAAACAACAAAGGTTTCTGAAGAGGAAGGGCTGCCGTTTGGCACAGAAAATAACCCTTGCGAAGAACCATTTATGATCACCTCTAGCGAAGCACCATTCCAGCTGTCGCTGAAACTATCTTGCATGTCTAACGTGTAGTTGCAACATTGAGAATAGGCGCTAAAGGAGCTTAAAACAAACCAAAAAACAAATAATTTCCTACAATAAGCAAATAAGTTCATATTAGGACACATATTAATTAACCCTAAATATACACTTTTTTTAAGTGATCCGGGGTATAGCTTTTTGCGCAAGGTATCACAATTGTTATTTTCTTAAAAGATACCGGGTCCCTAGTATGATTAAAACCATTCCTCCAACACTAAGAATAATTACCCATATTCCAGTATCCTGGTGATGCAAATCTTTAACTTTCTTAGCCTCAATTTCTTCATAAACTTCTATCTCTTCAACTTTTTCGGGAAGAACTGAAAATTCTATTTTATAAATGCTATCCACCCAATTTTTAGTCGAATCCGGAAGTTGTAAAATGCTGAAAGCGTTGTTTATTTCTTTAATGTTTTTCAGATGTTGATTCAGCCAATATTCTTCTTCTATTTGATTTTTGTTTCTACGAGCATTATATTTCGACACCTGTTTTGAAGTAGGCTCTTCATAATAGGTAACTGCAAAAGCCGAGTCTGGATTAAGGCCTCCAGAGATCCATGCTAACTCATTTTTCCGTATTTCTTGCACCCATACATTTGCCGCTTGTATCTCTAATTTTAAAACGGTTTCTAAATCTACTAAACTAATTACATGAGAAGAAAAATGCAACTCTCTTCCTTGTCGGTTTGCTCCGGCGAACTGCCTTTCCCTTTCTTCGTTAGCTCTTTTTTTATAAGCAGCAACAGCATCGTCTTTTTTGGATAACAAGGAAGCTTTTAAATAAGCTCTGGATGATAAATGTCCTGCTCCAGGGTCATATCCATTCTCGGCGTTGCTTAATAAGTCGCCCAACACTTCCAATAATATCGGAGAATTATGATTCGAAAACTTCATCATCCCTCCAACCCCTTTAACAGCTTTTGCTATTTCGCTGGTAGTTGTTCCAGAGAAATGATGCTTTTTTAAATAATGGAAAAAGTTGTTGTTTTTAGTGCCTAAAGGCATTGGAAAGTGACCTAAACTATCTGTTTTAGAAATAACATATTCTACTAAATGTTGTTGGTAAACTTCTCTTCCAAAATGTGCTTCAGGATTAATTTTAATAGCTTTTTTTATATAAATTAAACCCTTCTCAAATTGTTTTGAATGAATATAGCATGTTCCGAGGTTTGCATATGTTGTATAGAGACCTGGTGTGATTGATTCCTTTTCCAGCATCACTTCAATTCCTTTTTCTGGTTCACCTACTTTGTTTAGTGCCCAAGCCAAATCATCGTATAAATCGAGACTATCTGAATAAAGCGTTATTTTTTCTTTTCGGTCAGCGACTCTCCAATAATAAAATTCTTGTGAATGTTGTAGAAATTTTCCTGTAATTAACTTATGAACAGTTGGAAACATTCTTTTTTCCATGGCAATTGTATCAGAGTCCCAGCCACAAGAAAACACGAAAAAGAAATTAATCCAAAGAAAAAAGTAAGTGTAAATCGTTTAATCATGGCGCATGTTTTTATAAAGATAAAAAAAGGCATTTAATATATAAATGTAAACATGCAGGAAAGAACCAATAAAGTCTTACCGCGAAATAACAACCCGCTTAGTTATTATGGCTATACCATTTTGATAGATGGAAATAAAGTATATACCATTAGGTTTTCCAGTAAAGTTTAATTCAAATGATTCTCCTTTTTTTATTCCTGAAAAAACCAATTTTCCCGTCAGGTCTGCAACGCCATATAGGTAGGTGTCATTTTTATTTGTCCTGATAAAAACTCGGGAAGCAGAAGGATTTGGATATACAGTGACGTCTAGTGGACTGACGTTTTCAAGAAAAGCTACATCTTGATTCACCTTCAAGCCTTCTAAACTATCAGGCTTTGATGTTTCGGTTTGATTAAAAAGCGGCTCTTTAGCCACCTCTTTTTTAAACACAGAAACATTCCCTTTATAAAATTTTGTTTCGTCAGCTTTGATTTCTATTTTTTGCTCTTCAACTACAGGTTTTACCACCTCTAAAATTTTTGGCTGAGCAATAACATCACCCATTAGCATCATCTCATGTTCCATGGAAATGTCTATTGTAATTTCCGTTTTATTCGCCTCAAGGCTTTCAATTGTTTTTGTCTCCATACCAGCAGCAAAGACTTTTACCGTGAATCGATTATTAACTAAAACACCCTTTCTTATTTCAAAAACATATTTGCCGTCTGTTTTGGATAGAGAGGAGCTAATTAATTTCCCTCCAGTATAAATTGAAATTTTGGCATTTTCAACGAATTGATTGTGTGAGGAGATTTTCCCTTTGATAGAGACGTTGCTGTTGCTTTTTACAACATCTTCAATCGGGCGAGACTTTACGCCGCCCATTTGGAAGCGCTCATGGTCTTGAGCGATAACAGAAGGCACTCCAACACCTAAAATTGTAATAATAGAAGCTGCTATTGTTTTGTATAATGGAATTACGGTTTTTTTAATTGCGTTATTGTTTTCCCCGTAAACATCTATTTGTCCTTTTTTAAACCTTCCGCAAGTTTGACCTTCAGCGTCATCTAAATAGTCTATAATTTCCTTTTTGGAGTTTTTTGAAAAGTCAACCACTTGTTTAGCACAAATCGCACAATGTTTACCTTTTTGCACCGTCGTCATTTTGTTCCAGTCTTCATGACAGGGTCGATGAAGATTGCGGAAACTCAGATGGAACTATTGAAATTGATGTTGCTGGTTCTGGAACGAACTTTAGTTATAGTTGGAATAATGAATGGCAACTAAGCGTATATCCGAACCCTGCGAAAGACCAATTTGTAATTGATTTTAACTTTAACTCAGATACGGATGTTAGATTTGAAATGTTAGATATGATAGGCCAAGTAGTAGAACAAAGCACTATGCAGTTCTATGTTGGGAAAAGAACAATTAATGCTAGTAGATTTGAAAGCGGCATTTATTTACTTCGTTTTACCAACGGCAAGACACAACAAATTATTCGGGTTAATATTTCGAAATAGTTTATTTAAGTTTTCATAAAAAAAGCCTCGTAAGAAATTACGAGGCTTTTTAAATAGGAGTCTTGAGGTTTAGTTATGCCTCAACAAATAGTTCGTTTAATATTTCTTTCGCTTGGCTCGATTCAAGTCTAGGTCCAAACTGAGTAACCACTTTGGACGATGCTATAGATGCTAGCTTTCCGGATTCAGCAAAGCTTTTGCCATTTGTGATACCATACATAAATGCTCCAGCAAATAAATCTCCAGCTCCGTTTGAATCAATCGCGTCCACTTTATTGGGGTCAATGTCAATAAAAGTTTCTCCATCAAAAAGGATTGCGCCTTTTTCTCCAAGTGTAATCACGAATTTTTTAGCAGCGTTCTTTAATGCTTCTTTCGCTTCTGATAGACTGTCTTTGCCCGTATATAACATTGCTTCTTCTTCATTACAGAAGAGTAAATCCACACCTTGCCCAACAACTGAAATCATCGGCTCTTTAAAATACTTTACCATAGCCGGATCAGAAAAGGTTAATGCAGTTTTAACTCCGCTGTCTTCAGCTAATTTTTTTGCATGTTTCATAGCCTCCTGCCCATTCTCGGAAGTTACTAAATACCCTTCCATATACAAATATTCTGAATTTTTAAGAGCTGCTTCTTTTATTTCAGATTTGGAATATGATTCAGTTATGCCTAAAAAAGTATTCATAGTTCTTGAAGCGTCTTCAGTAGTCATTACCAAACATTTTCCTGTAATTCCAGCCTCCAGAGCTTCCGATTGAAGGTTTGAATCTACTCCATTGGAGCTTAAGTCTGTTTTGTAAAACTCTCCTAATTCATCATTCGCAACCTTACAAGAGTAATAGCTAGATCCTCCAAATTGACTAACCGCAATAATTGAATTCGCTGCAGATCCTCCGCATTGCATGTTACTATTGTTCATATCAATAGCATTTGAAATCTTGGTTTGATTCTCTTCATCAACCAATGTCATTAACCCCTTTTCAATATTGTTGTCTTGCAAGAATTTATCATCAACTTCGGTTACTATATCCACCAAAGCATTGCCTATTCCGTATACATTGTATGTTTTGCTCATTTTGTAAATAATTTCGTTTTCAACTTTTTGTGAAATTTTTTGCAAATATATTGTATAATTATAAACTTTCTACTATCATTGCACCCCCAAAATAGGGAAACAGTAAAGCTTCTTTAGCTCAGCTGGTTAGAGCATCTGACTGTTAATCAGAGGGTCCAAGGTTCGAGTCCTTGAAGAAGCGCAAAATAAACCTCAGTAGTAGCAATACCTCTGAGGTTTATTGTTTTCTAGAAGACTTGAGTTTTAAACCCTCATTACGCTCCAGCCTTTCCAAATTCAATATTTAGCACATTTTAGGGTTATTGTTTTGTTAAAAGTTCGTTTTTTTGTGGTTTAAAACAAATTCAATTAGAAATAATGTCTAGAATTAAAGTTAAAGCTGCTTTAGAAAGCAAACCGGGAGAAGAGATTTTAGTAAAGGGATGGGTAAGAGCTTTTAGAAGCAACCGGTTTATTGCTTTGAATGATGGTTCGTGCCTAGCTAATTTGCAAGTGGTTGTAGATTTCGAAAGCTTTGACGAAGCGCTATTGAAGAAAGTAGCCATTGGAGCAGCAGTTTCTATTGCAGGAAAACTAGTTGAATCTCAAGGAAAGGGACAATCTGTTGAAGTAGAAGCAATAGAAATAGAAGTTTTGGGAGAAGCAGATCCTGAAGAGATTCAAAAAACAATTTTACAACCTAAAAAGCATAGTTTAGAATTATTAAGAGAACAGGCGCATTTACGTTTTAGAACAAACACATTTGGTGCTGTTTTTAGAATTAGACATGCTATGGCATATGCTATCCATAAGTATTTTAATGACAATGGGTTTTTCTATCTACACTCACCAATATTAACAGCTTCAGACGCTGAAGGAGCAGGTGAAATGTTTAGAGCGACAACGCTAGAACCTCAAAATCCTCCACTAACTGAAGACGGAAAAGTGGATTTCTCCGAGGACTTTTTTGGAAAAGAAACTAACCTAACAGTGTCAGGACAATTGGAGGCAGAGCTGGGGGCTATGGCATTGGGTCAAGTGTATACCTTTGGACCAACTTTCCGAGCTGAAAATTCAAATACTTCTAGGCATTTAGCGGAATTTTGGATGATTGAGCCTGAAATCGCTTTTGGAGATTTGAACGATGACATGGATTTAAGTGAAGACTTTTTAAAGTACCTTATTCGCTATGCATTGGATAATTGTAGAGATGATATAGAATTCCTTGACGCTAGAGAAAAGAAAGAAGACGCTCAAAAGCCAACCCTAGAAAGAAACGAACTTTCGCTAATTGAAAGAATGGAGTTTGTTGTTGCTAACGATTTTGAAAGAATAAGCTATACGGAAGCAATTAGGATTTTAGAAAACTCTAAACCCTACAAGAAAAAGAAATTTAAATTTCCAGTAAATTGGGGTATTGATTTAGCAAGTGAACACGAGCGTTTTTTAGTTGAGAAACACTTTAAAAAACCTGTTATTATTTTTGATTACCCAAAAGAGATAAAGTCGTTTTATATGCGAAACAATAATGATGGAAAAACCGTTGCTGCCATGGATGTTTTGTTTCCTGGAATTGGAGAGATAATAGGGGGGTCGCAAAGAGAAGAGAGGATGAGTGAGTTAAAGCAAAAAATGAAAGACTTTAATATTGAAGAAGAAGGTTTGTGGTGGTATTTAGACACTAGAAAATTTGGAACAGCCCCACATGCTGGTTTTGGGCTTGGCTTTGAAAGATTGGTCATGTTCGTCTCAGGAATGACAAATATTAGAGATGTAATCCCATTCCCGAGAACGCCAAAAAATGTAGAATTTTAAATTGAACCCTACGCCAACTTGCATAAGTATTGTTATATGAGATCCAACCGTTTGGTTTTATTTAATTCTTTTTGTTGGCTACAAATCAATAATAGTTTATTTTAGTTGCTGTTATAGGAATACAAACCGCCCTCCCTTTTTTATTATGGCATTAAAACAATCATTACAACATAAGCTACTACAAAAGCTGTCTCCGCAGCAAATTCAACTAATGAAGTTGCTACAAGTTCCTACTGTAGAATTGGAACAAAGAATAAAACAAGAAATTGTGGACAATCCTGCGTTAGAAGAAGGAGCAGAAGAAAAAGAGGAGCTACAAGAAGATGCCGAAGACGATTTTCAAGACGATTTAGATGATTCGCGAGATGAATTTGACATTAACGATTATTTGGATGACGAGGTTCCTTCCTATAAGACATCTGTAAACAACCACAGTGTTGATGATGATGAAAAAGCGATTCCTTTATCGGGAGGAGCATCGTTTCAGGAATTACTAGAAGGTCAAGTTGCTTTAAGAATAAGAGATGAAAAGCAACTTCTAATTGCGCTTCAAATAATTGGCAACCTAGACGAGTCAGGCTATTTAAGAAGAGAGCTAATTAATATCGTTGATGATTTGGCCTTTAGTCAAAACATAATTGCTACTGAAGATGAAATTGAGCAGGCGTTATTTATTGTTCAAGGGCTTGATCCTGCAGGCGTTGGAGCGAGAAATTTGCAAGAGTGTTTGTCGCTGCAAATTAAAAGAAAAGAGAGAACGGTTGCAACGCGAACGGCTGAGGCAATACTAGATACATGCTTTGAAGAGTTTACTAAAAAACATTACAAAAAGATTATAAAAAAGCTTGATATTCTTGAAGATGATTTGAAAGAAGCAATTGAAGAAATTATTCGCTTAAACCCTAAGCCCGGCAACAGCATGAAGGGAACGAGTAAGGTAATGCAGCAAATAATCCCGGACTTTACTATACGAGAAGACAATGGTGCATTGGAACTTTCTTTGAATCGGAGAAATGCTCCTGAACTAAAAATCAGCAATCAATACGCAGATATGCTAAGGGGCTATGCTGAAAGCTCAAAGTCAAAAAAAGATAAAGAAGCCATCCTTTTTATTCGGCAAAAAATTGATTCAGCAAAATGGTTTATTGATGCAATTAGACAACGGCAGCAAACATTATTAATTACCATGAACGCTATTATGGAATTCCAGAAGGAGTTTTTTCTTTCCGGCGACGAGAGAAACCTTAAGCCAATGATATTGAAAGATATAGCAGAAATTGTAAAAATGGATATTTCGACCATTTCTCGAGTAGCTAATAGTAAACACGTGTTTACGCCTTACGGAACATATCTGCTTAAATATTTCTTTAGCGAATCACTTTCAACAGACAGTGGAGAAGAGGTTTCGACAAGAGAAGTTAAGCGAATTTTGCAAGATGCTATTGAAGTTGAGGACAAGAAAAAGCCGCTTACAGACGAAAAGCTAGCAACGCTATTAAGAGATAAAAAGTATAATATTGCCAGAAGAACTGTAGCAAAATATAGAGAACAACTGGAGATTCCCGTGGCTCGATTAAGAAAAGAACTATAGCTTGTATGACCCTACTTTCAAAGGTTGTTTCGGTGGTATTCCAACCCCTTTTTCTGCCAATTTATGCCTTCCTATTATACGTAACAATTGATCATCACTCAACAATTTTGATTAGAAGCGAACAGGCGACCGTTCAGTTTAATTATATTTTATCTATTCAAATTTTATTGGCAGTAATTATTCCTATAGGAAGCCTTTATGTAATGTACCGCTCCAACATGATTACCTCCTTAAGTCTTCCGGATAGAAAGGAGCGAATCCCGATGCTTATTATTACATTATTTTACTATCTTTTAACATATTATTTCTTAAGAAAAATACACGTCAATAACCTCGATTTCTTAGGTGCTTTTATGTCGTTTCTATCGGGAGGCATAATTCTTTCGGGACTTTGTTTATTGATTACTTTTTTCTGGAAAATTAGTATCCATGCTATTGGTATTAGTGGTCTTGCAGGAGCTTTTTTAGGATTTTCGGAACTGCTTTTTCCTGTTCAAAATGAAGATGAAATTACGATTATCAATATCCTACTTCTGTTGTTGGTTGGTATTATTTGCTCCGCAAGACTGCACCTAAAAGCTCATTCATTTCTTCAAATAATAGCTGGAATTACACTTGGGTTTCTTGTAGAATATTTCATTGTAAGTGAGGGCTTTTGGCTCTAAAACCGCATCCAAGAGAAGCCAATTGAAAACGGAATCAATTCAACTCCTTTGTCGCTTTCGAATACGGTTGTTAAAGAGTAAAAGGCATTGAAGGCGATTTTATTAAATCCAATTCGTACAGTAGGACCGTAGCGATAGGGTAGGGTGTTTTGTAGCCGAAACACTTTTATTTTATTCTCATTATCCCGGTATTTGGTATGACTTCCTATTTGATACCCTGCCTTAAACCCCACGTAAAATTTAAAGTTAAAACCTCTCCGTTCTTCTCTACTTCGGCTCATAGTTCGTAAGCGCAATTCTAAAGGAGCTTCCAAGTACTTGAAGGATACTTTGTTTATTGTGTATCCAGGAGGTAATGCAATTGGTGTAAGGTTGGTAAAGGTGTTTCCTTCTCCATCCACATCGTACTGCACAGCACCGTTGCTGTATACGCTATGATAGTCCACTCCTATTCCATAAGCCAGTGCTACATTGCTTTTCTCTCCTAGCGGAATGTCTTTGTACCAATAAAAACTTCCACCTATAGAATAGAGTTTTTGACTAATTCCAGGAGGAGCTTTCACCCAATTATTATAATTTATATCAACAACAATTCGATCAAATCTTTCAGGGTTATCATCATCAGCCGTTAGTTTAAAAAACTCAAACAACCCCTGCCCGTAAATAGTTGAGTTCAATAATAACAATATGGTTAATAATTTTTTCATTCTTTACGCAAAAATACGGCTAATTAACACAACTTCTGTTTAATTACTCAGTGATTGTTGCCATTTCCATGCGTGGGAAAGCGCTTCTTCTAAAGAAAACTTAGGCCTCCAGTTTAGTTCGGCTACAATTTTACTATTGTCTGCAAATATAGAAACTACGTCTCCTTCTCTTCTCGGTCCAATGGCATATTTAACCGTTGTTTTGGCTGCCTTCTCAAAAGCTCTTACTACTTCTAAAACCGTTGACCCACTTCCAGTTCCAACATTAAAAATATGCAAATTGCTTGTTTGGTTTTGCAAAAACACAAATGCTTTTACATGGGCATCAGCTAAATCAGAAACATGAATATAATCTCTAATACAAGTACCATCAGAGGTGTTATAGTCACCTCCATTAATTGTCAGTTGATCTCGTTGACCAGCTGCTGTTTGCGTAACATAGGGTACTAGGTTGTTTGGAATCCCATTAGGAAGTTCGCCAATCAAACCAGACGGATGCGCACCAATCGGGTTAAAGTATCTAAGTAAAACTGTTTTGACATTTTGATTTACTTCACAAAAGTCTTGAAGCATTTTTTCACAAACTTGTTTCGTATATCCATAAGGGGAAGAGGCTTCTTGGATAGGGCTATTTTCAGTTACAGGAATTATTTCTGGATCACCATATACCGTGCAGGATGAAGAAAAAACAAAATACTTCGTCTTGTATTGAGCCACAAGCTTTAACAAGTTCATTAAGGAGCCTATGTTGTTTTCGTAATACATTAAGGGTTTTTGTACAGACTCTCCGACCGCCTTGTAAGCCGCAAAATGTACAACACCCTCTGGTTTTTCTTTTTCAAAAACCTTTTCAATACCTTTTAAGTCTAGACAGTCTAGATTATAAAAAACAGGAGGGTTTCCTGTAATCTCTTTAATCTTTTCCAAAATGAAAGGTTCGGAATTTCTAAAGTCATCAATAATAATAGGAATATCCCCATTACTAAATAACTCTACAACGGTATGTGAGCCTATAAAACCTACCCCTCCTGTTACTAGTATCTTCATGTTTTCTATTTATGATGTCAAATCTAATTCTTATTTTTATAAAAAGGATTTAAGACAATAGATTTACGACAAAAGCCTATGGATTCTATTAAAAATTCAGAGGCATCTTGGGCGCCTTCAGGACTGTACAAACATATGAAAAAATGAAGACACAATCATTGGATACTTCTGCTGGTGGGCAAAAACACATGCTATAAAGACAGTGTAATTAGCAAGAAAATCCTAACAAATAGTTGTCTCAAAGTCGAATTATTTAGAAACTACACAAGTAATTTTGATAGAGACTTCGCGGTTTTTACCTATGCCATAATCCGCATGGTCAAGGCTAAAATTTCCATTTAAGCGCTGTCTCCCTTTCTCCTCAGTTGCGTTAAATAATATGGACACATCTTTTGAAACCCCATGCATAGATAAAGACCCTGTTGCGATGTATTTATCCTCTTTTTTCTCAATTTTAGAAGAGACGAATGAAATGGTAGCGTAAGTTTCTGTTTCAAAAAAGTCCTCGTTTTTTAAATGGGCATCTCTTTTACGATTGGCTGTATTAATCGTATTTGCATCCATTGTAACATTAAAAGAAGATTTGTCTAAGTTTTCTTTATCGAAAATGACATCTCCTTTCATTCCTCCAAGTGTTCCTTTTACTTCGCTTCCTCTGTTTTCTAAAGAAAAGTTAACAATTGATTCAGCATCGATAATTTTTTGAGCATTTGCCCCCAATCCCATTATAATAGAGATGAATAAGAATAAAATAGTTGGTTTTTTCATGATTGCTTCGTTTTAATTTTTTTCTAATATACAGTCAATATTCGTACCATAACAAATTTAAATTCATTAAGGAATTTTTACCTACGTTCACAACATAGAAAAATAAACTACTTTTGTTCTGGTAAACGTCATTTAATAAATTAATATAGCATGCAACTGTATAATAAATTAAGTGCTAAAGAAAGAGCGCAAATCATTGATTTAGCTGGAGAAAAAAGATTAACAATCTCTTTCTACAAGTACTATCACATTGAAGTTCCTCAAGTTTTTAGAGATGACTTATATCTTCGCTGGGATGAATTAGATGTTCTGGGTCGAATTTATGTCGCTTTTGAAGGAATAAATGCACAGTTATCTATTCCTGCAAAACGGTTTACAGAGTTTAAAGAACACTTGGATAGCATTTCTTTTTTAAAAGGAGTAAGATTAAATATTGCAATAGAGCAATATAACAAATCGTTTCTCAAGCTTAAAATAAAAGTGCGAGATAAAATTGTGGCGGATGGACTGAATGACGCCGCGTTTGATGTTACTGATAGTGGCATTCATTTGAAAGCCAAAGAATTTAATTCCTTAATTGCCCAAGACAATACTATTTTGGTTGATATGCGAAATCATTACGAAAGTGAGATAGGTCATTTTGAAGGTGCAATCACACCTGATGTAGATACGTTCAGAGATTCGCTACCTATTATCGCAGAAGACATTAAGGAACAGCAGTCTAAAAATCTTGTTATGTACTGTACAGGAGGCATTCGTTGTGAGAAAGCTAGTGCTTATTTCAAGCACAAAGGGTTTAAAAATGTATACCAATTAGAGGGGGGAATTATTGAATACGTACGCCAAATAAAAGAAGAAAATTTAGAAAATAAATTTAAAGGAAAAAACTTTGTATTTGACCATAGAAGAAGCGAGAGAGTTTCTGAAGATATAATATCAAAATGTCATCAATGTGGAAAGCCTTGCGATACGCATGTGAACTGCGCGAATGAGGCTTGTCATTTATTGTTTATTCAGTGTCAGAGTTGCAAAGAGCAGTTAGAGAGTTGCTGTACGATAGAGTGTCAAAAAATCAATAGTCTTCCTTTTGAAGAGCAAAAAGAACTAAGAAAGGGCGCAACAGAAAGCAATAAAATCTTTAAAAAAGGACGGTCCGAATCTTTGCAGTATAAAAAGTAAAGTGTAAAAAGAAAAACACATGGTCTTTTAAACAGTATTCAGCTAAAGAAAATTTGCGCAAAGAAATTAACGCGAAGCGAATAGATTTCATTATTTTTGTTGTCTTTAACAGAAAATAATCAAACACACTATAATTATGGTAAGTAAAGAAGGATTAAAACTAATCGATAAGATATTAACGGATATAGATAGAAATGGAATTGTAACGAATACAATTGTGACAGATTTACAAAACCTACGTCCATTTGCTATTGAAGAAGAAGATCCTAGCCTTACAAAAGTAATTCGCTTGACTTACGAGCACATAGAAGAAAATAAAGGGTTTAATATTCCTATTCCCGAGGATGAAGAAATAGAAGAAGGTGTAGAGTTAGTTAAAATAGAATTAACAGAAGAAACAAAAGTAGAAAGCCTTAGCTATTTGGTGTCTCTTATGAAAGACGCTATGAAGACTTCTAATAGAACCGACCTCCTGGAATACCGTGACGCATTAATGGAGTTTTAAGAGTTTTAATTTATTTACATTAAAAAGCTGTCACTCTGAGTAATTACGAAGAAGACAGCTTTTTTTATTTGCATTATATGTTTACGGGAATTATTGAATCTATTGGAAAGGTAGTTGCTCTTAAAAAAGAGCAAGAAAATTTACACGTTACGGTGTTTTGTGATTTTACTTCAGAACTAAAAATAGATCAAAGTGTTGCACATAACGGGGTTTGTTTAACGGTTGTTAATATTCACAACAATAATTATACGGTTACTGCAATAGCAGAAACATTGAACAGAACCAATATAGGTTCTCTAGCATTAAATGACGAGGTTAACCTTGAAAGATGTACTAAAGTAGGAGACAGATTGGATGGACATATTGTACAGGGACATGTAGATCAAACTGCAACTTGTACAAAAGTGGAAATATTAGAAGGTAGCTGGAAGTATCATTTTGAGTACAATAGGTCAAACAACATTACTGTTGAAAAAGGGTCTATTACAATTAATGGAGTTAGTCTCACAGTGGTTGATTCTGGAGTCAACACGTTTTCTGTGGCGATTATTCCTTATACTCATGAACACACTAATTTTCATACATTTACGAAAGGAACAAAAGTCAATTTAGAATTTGACATTGTAGGTAAATATGTTATGAAAATGCAAGGGTTGAAATAAATAATTATAGAGACCTCATCAGTCCAGTTTATCTCAGTTCGACTTTGATTGTTTTGTAAATACCTACGCTATCTAATCCCAATTCATGGTACAATTCTTTTTGAGTTCCATGTTCAATAAACTGATCTGGTAAACCCAATATTTTAATTGATGAGGTTAGTTTATGCTGATTTTTAAATTCTAATATAGCAGAACCAAATCCACCAGAAATAACACCATCTTCTATTGTAACGATACTTGGGTATTCATTAAAAATAGAGATCAGGAGCTCCTTGTCCAAAGGCTTTATTGACTGCATGTCGTAATGCGAAACACGGACGCCTTCTTTTTTCAACAAACTCAAGGCTTTTGTTGCTTCGTTTCCAATAGCTCCAATAGAGAGTATAGCAAGATTTTTTCCTTTAATTAGAGAGCTTCCCTTTCCAAATTTTATCTTATGTGGTTTTTCAACAGCGTTAAGCCTCACCCCTTTTCCTCTAGGGTAGCGGATAGCAATTGGCCCAGATTTCCAGCTTTGAGCTGTGTAAAGCATATTTGCTAATTCCTGTTCGTTTATCGGAGATAATATAGTTAGGTTAGGAATACACCTTAAAAAGGCAATGTCGAATGCTCCTTGGTGCGTAGCTCCGTCTGACCCAACTAGTCCCGCTCTATCAATACAGAAGATTACGGGCAGGTTTTGTAAGGCAACATCATGGATAAGCTGATCATAACCCCTTTGCAGAAAAGAAGAATAAATAACGCAATAGGGCGTTTTTCCGTTTGCTGCTAGTCCAGCCGAAAAGGTAACAGCATGTTGTTCTGCGATCCCTACGTCGAAAACCCTTTTTGGGAAAAGCGCCTTCATTTCCTTTAAAGAAGATCCACTTAACATTGCAGGTGTTACCGCAACGACATCTTTGTTCTCTTTAGCTAAATCAATTAGAGTTTCCCCTAAAATAGTTTGATACTTTTTTGGGTAAACAGGTGATGCGCCTTCTCTTTCTCCAGACTCTGCATCAAATTTACCTGGAGCATGCCAAGTTGTTGAGTCACCAACTTCTGCAGGAAAATAGCCATAACCTTTGGTGGTTTTACAATGCAAAACACGAACACCAAAAATTTCTTTTTGCTCCGCTAGTGCAGCAATTACTTCATGGATGTTGTTTCCGTTGATAACTCCGTAAAAAGGAATATTTAGGTTTTCAAACAGATTGGTTTCGTTCGTTGAAACAGTGTTTAAATGGTCCTGTAGAGCACCTACATTTTCATCGATCGACATGTTGTTGTCATTAATGATAATCAAAACATTCGCGCCACTTGAAGCAGCGTTGTTTAGTGCTTCGAATGCCATTCCTCCCGTAAGGGCTCCGTCTCCAATTACAGCAATATGTTGAGATAGTTTGTTGTCTAGTTTTGCTGCCGTTGCCATTCCTAATATAGCACTTAGCGAAGTAGAAGAGTGGCCTGTCCCAAATGAATCAAACGCACTTTCGCTCATTTTCGGAAAACCAGAGAGTCCTCCTTTTTGTCGAATAGATTTAAAACTAGCTTGTCTTCCAGTAAGGATTTTATGAGCGTATGCTTGATGCCCTACATCCCAAATAAGTTTATCTTCAGGAGTGCTGAATACGTAATGAATTCCAACAGCTAATTCCACTGCGCCCAAGCTAGAGCTAAAGTGACCTGGGTTTTTGGAGAGTATTTCAATAATGGTTTTGCGAACATCATTACAAAGTAGATCCAGTTCCTCCAATGAAAGACGGTTTAAATCTTTCGGAAAATTAACATCTGCCAGCATTTGTTCGAGAATTTTCATCTATGCAAAGATAGTTTGTTCCGGTCAATTTTTAATCTAATAGGCCATAATAAATAAGGAATAGAACAAGCGGCTAACATTCTTATTTAATTTTATGTTTACCCGAGCATTATACAGAGATTTTTCGCATAAACAAACCGCTCTTATCTTTTGATTTTCAGCAAAAAGAAGAAAGTGCTACAGCAATTCTCAAATAACAGGCAAATTCACTAAATTCGCAATCCTGAAAATTATAGAGGCAAACAGATGAGTGTAAAATACAGAGAGCATAAAGGGCTAAACCTGCCCAATGTAGCAAAAGAGGTGTTGGAAAAGTGGAAACTTGAAAACACGTTTGAAGAAAGCGTAAACACTAGAGATGAAAACAAACCTTTTGTCTTTTTTGAAGGACCTCCTTCAGCGAATGGAATGCCCGGTATTCATCACGTTATGGGTCGTGCCATCAAAGATATCTTTTGTCGGTATAAAACACTAAAAGGATATAGAGTTGAAAGAAAAGCTGGATGGGACACCCATGGTTTACCAGTCGAACTGAGTGTAGAAAAAGAGCTCGGCATTACAAAAGAAGATATTGGAAGTAAAATTACGATTGAAGAATACAATGCTGCTTGTAAAAAGACAGTGATGAAATATACAGATGTTTGGAACAAGCTTACGGAAGATATGGGATATTGGGTAGACATGTCCGATCCATACGTTACTTACGAAAATAAATACATAGAGTCGGTTTGGTGGCTGCTAAAAGAAATATACAACAAAAATTTAATGTACAAAGGCTATACAATACAGCCTTATTCTCCAAAAGCAGGCACAGGACTTAGTTCTCATGAGATCAATCAGCCTGGATGCTACCAAGATGTCACAGACACCACTGTTGTTGCACAGTTTAAAGCCAATACAAATGATGTACTTCCTGAAAACACCTATTTTTTAGCATGGACTACCACTCCATGGACATTGCCTTCAAATACTGCTTTGTGCGTTGGTCCTAAAATTGAATATGTTTTGGTAAAAACATTTAATCAATATACTGGAGATTCAG